>ENA-OQIR01000022-OQIR01000022.1-human-gut-metagenome-genome-assembly--contig:-NODE-22-length-60211-cov-4.386659_pt1 | contig 60211 bp, 67 predicted proteins | sample MGYA00242580_ERZ504745 | MGnify/ENA primary metagenome ERZ504745 (study PRJEB26092, sample SAMD00036214) | human gut metagenome | host: Homo sapiens | study: EMG produced TPA metagenomics assembly of...
TTTTACCCAGTTGTAAAAAGTTCCTGGCTTGATATCATGTTCCACACACCATTGATGATCTGTCAATCCACTTTGACGGCATTCCATGATGAGACGGTATTGTTCTTCGACAGGTATTCTTTTGCTTCTCATGAGCACACCTCCATAACTTTAATAGAGTAAAATGCTCGCATCTATCATTTCTAGCAAGAAAAGATGAAGTAAAATGCTTGCATTCTCTATTGATTATTATGGGATATTTTTTAGGGCAACACAATCCGTCGAATTATTTTGCACTTACTTATTTACAACCAGAAGCCAACTGTCTGAATACTGTAGTTTTCAATTAAAAGAACTGAAAGATATACCCACTCTTTTTCAACTGACATCTGTATTTTATTCAGAAGCAGAGGAAAACCGGGCAATCGTAGAAAAAATCATAGAAACTGTACACTACCATACTTTTGCTGTCGAACTGGCAGCCAAACTTCTGGAAAATGGAATTTTAACTCCAGAGCAATTATTGATAAAACTTCAAGAGGAAAAGGCTTCTCTTCATAATGAAGATAAGATTAAAGTAATGAAAGATGGTCAGAGCAAAAAAGCCACCTATTACAACCATATCCATACCCTGTTTTCGTTATACTCCTTATCACGGAAACAGCAGGATATTATGTGCAATATGTGTTTTATGCCTTCATCTGGTATTTCTGCCCGTATATTTTCCAAATGGCTGGAGCTGCCTACTTTAAATGACGTGAATGATCTGATCGAGACAGGTTTTGTACAGTCAAGTCTCCGGCATACTATTTCTCTGCATCCAATGATTCAGGAAATTGCAGTTTCCGAGACCGCACCTTCTGTTACAAGCTGCCACACGTTATTGGATTCTCTGCAAAAAATATGTTTGATGCATGGCATTGAAGTTAGCTATTATAAAAAATTATTTCAAACAGTAGAAAACATCATGCTTTTCATTGAAAAGGACGATATTCCCCAATACCTGTTATTTTTAGAAGATGTTTTTCCATATATGGAGAAGTACCACTATCAAAAGGGTATGAAAAAAATCATCCAGGAACTACAGCATTTTATAAAAGCAAATACTTACGGGACTGCATCTGACCGTGCCTTACTATTGGATTATCAGGCAACTCTGGAACCCAAAACAGAAAAAGCGATAAAATTAGAAAAAGAAGCACTTGCTCAAATAAAAGAAACCACAAAAGAAAATGCCCACCTGGTTTCCAACCTCCATTCCAATCTTGGAGGGCTTTACCGAATCAACGGACAACTTGATCTCGCTAAAAGGCACATGAAAATGGGTATCTCTCTTTTACAACAATACCAGCTTCTTTATACTAATGACAGTATTCCTCAGATTAATAATTATGCTGTCCTCTTAATTGAAATACAAGAACCTGACCTTGCCCTGTCTGCTCTTCAGAAATTAGCACAGATTATCAAAGAATATAATTCAAACCACTGTTTGGATTATGCCCAGGTACAGGAATCCCTTGGAAGTATCTGCCTGATCACTGCAAATATTTCGCAAGCGAAAACCCATTTTAAAAAAGCCTTGAAAATTTATGAGGATATATGGGCAGACGAACCCGAATTGATTGAAGAAAAATATCAAGCAATTCAAGAATTGTATCCACAAGCTGGAATTGCTCTGGCAAAAAGTATTCTTCTCACCAAGCACTAACGGTTCCTACAAACACTTGTAAAATATATTGCCTCAATAATGTAAACGCCTAGTTTTGAGATACACTCCAAGACTAGGCGCTTGTCCATTTCCATTTTTTCTTAGACATGGAGCGTTTACATAAGGATCACTTTTCTTTTTTTGACACTTTTCGCTCCTCCTATCTCAAATTTTTTATAGTCTAGGTATATTGCCTTCATCAATGCCTGAGAACTTGTAAATATGCTCCTCTGCTTGTTCAATCTGCGATACATTACAATCATCTCGTCATCAACCTACTGTTTGATACAATATGTCAAATGCATAGTGGCTCAGTTCTATTAGAAATTTATATCTCTAACTCCGCACCAATTCTAAAATTCCTTTTGAAAGGCGATATACTTTATCAACACTTTCCAGTTCTTTATACTTATGCGTAATAAAAACGATAGTCTTATTTTTAATTCACTATGTAATAACTCACGTAAAGCTTCATTTGATTCAACATCAAATCCTTCTGTAGCCTCATCCATAAGTAAAATGTCTGCATTTTTCAGCAGAGCCCTAGCTACAGCTATCTTTTGTCTTTCTCCTCCAGAAAGTTTTGCACCATCTTGTCCAATTTTTTGTCCAAATCCATGATCCAATTTTTCAATAAAACCTAAAGCACCACTTTTTCTACATGCTTCAACAACTGCATCTCTTGACGCCTTTCCATCGATATTAACATTCTCCTCTATAGTCCCTTGGAATAGATATGGTCTTTGGCTTATAACCGCAATTCTATTTCTCATATCTTGTATATCCATCAATTCCACAGGAGCTCCATACAATTTTATTATTCCTTTTTGTGGCCGGTAGAATCCCGCCAAAAGGTTCAAAAGTGTTGATTTGCCACTTCCATTTTCTCCTACGATCGCAATTCGTTCCCCTTTTTTTACACATAGTGAAATACCATTTAAAATAGGGTGTCCTGGTTCATAACCAAAGACAAGATTTTTACTTCAAAAACCATATCCCTATCTTGATAAATTTTCTCAGGTTTCATTTCACATAATTTCATTTCCAATTCTTCCGGTTGTCCCCATAACTCAAAAAGACGTTTTGCCGATGGCTCAATTTGCGCAAAATAATATTTAATGTTTATCAATGCTGAAATTGGATTTACAACATATGCACTATATGTAATAAAAGCAAATGCTCCGCCTATAGTGAATTCTCCTTTTATTATAAAAAGCCCACTTAATATATATAATAACGCATTTACAACCGTGTCTATTACTACAACACTGACAGTACTATATTCATCTAGCATTGCGTTCTTTTTATATGAATCCATCAAATCTTTTTGCAGACCTTCAAATTGAGATTTTTTACCTGAAACAGATTCCAGAGCTTCATTTCATGAATTCCATTTATACACTCGGCAAACCAACTCATAAACTTTCGTTTATCCTCAATCCACTGTTCAAACACTTCCCGTTTCTTGTTTGCACAATAGGACACTATTATAAATTTCAGTGGAATAATTGCTTCTATCAATATTGCTAATTTCCAGTCTAATAAGGACAGCCCAACTACTCCTCCTATTATTTGGAGAATTGATGATATAGAAAACTGAGTAATCTGATCCACAACAGATGACACATTATCAATATCCATACCAATTGTATTTATAATCTCTGCACTTCCTCTTTCAGCAAAATACTGTATTTTCATCCTATTGATTTTCCAGTAAGTCTTTTTATAGAGAGAATGTGTAACTGATTATGTACATTTGAAAATAATTTTGTTTGGATTATATTTAACTCTTGCTGGGTTAAAGAAATTATTATTAATATAATACAGAAAATAAAAGAATGTATTTCATGTTTTTCTGCAATATACCACAATCTGTTATTTGTCTTATAAGCAGTGGGTGTATAAACGTTATGAATGATGAACCCAAAAGGCAACAGATAATCCCTGGAAAATACTTTTTATATTCACACAACATTTTACAAATTCGATACCATGTTTTCCCATTTTCTCTCATATCCAATTGCCATCCTCACTATTCGTTAAGCAAAATATTGACAAACAAGCTCATATATATCCTCTATATTGTAAGTTATTCCTATTCGATCTTCTGCATACAATTCATACATATTATTTTTACGCACAATATACATATCTATATCTGATGCCTTACTACTTTCAAATATTTCTTCCTCTTGATTCAAAAGAATAATATCAGGTTCATAAGCTATATATACTGTATAAAGGATATCGTTCAATGACTCATTGGAATCGTCATAATATTCTAAAGGAATTACATTTTCATCTAAAGGATTTTTCTGCAGATTTATTGCGTAATAACCGTTCTGACTAAACATCACTTTTAGCTGTATCATTTCCTCGTAATCTAAATCAATACCGGCAATTACCGGTATCTCTATATTGGTTTTATCCCTTATTACATTTTCTAGTATATCCGGATAATCAGATTTATGCGTTGCTATAGTCATCAAAAAGTCCATAACATCATCAAATCCTGCTGTGGGCTTTCTGTTTAAATATGTAGCAATATGTCCAGTGACAACAGGAGCCGCATAACTATTGGCTTGATTTACGATCCCATTCCACGAAAAATTTGCTATAATAGAATTCTCAATATTATAACCTTTTTGTTCTTGAAACAGAATTTGACCATTTCCCAAAAGACCATAACGATCCTGCCTGACACCAAAACACCTGGATATGCAGCTGGATAAGTCTTTATATTTCTGTTATGATATGCTGCTACTATAATCGCATCAGCATCAAGTAATCTTTTTATTTGAATCCATAAGGTTTAATATCAAAATAATTGATTGTTCCAAGACTCATGTGAATTAACTTTATTTTATTTTGAATACACCATTCCAAAGCTTCCAGCAAAACTGTGATCTGTGTTGTTCCTGCAGAGTCAGTCACATTCAAGTCCCATAATTCTATATCACTACATATGCTTGTGATAATTCCGACGCATACAGCGCCATGGAATGATTTATCGTCTTTATACTCACTTGGATCGCATTTAGAAGCCAAAAAAGATTTATGAACAATCCTTTGATTCCTGTTATTTCTCATATGATAAGGTATACCGTTATCAATCAATGCGAGCTTAATCATTTGCACTATTCCTATTCTTACCTGTTATATATCCAAGCCAAATATCGCATATTTATTATTCTCATGATAAACCTTGTAATTCTATGGTCAATAAAAATTCAAGTGTCGCTGAACCCTAATATGCTTCTCCAATCACACTGCCATCATAAGCATTGATCACATAAGAAAGCTCCTGTAGAGAATTTCCACCAATACTTTCCCTGACAGTAAAAATCCATGCTGGAACCAACCATGCGTGTTTCGGCTCCTGATAGGCTGTGGTATAAGTATACTGCAATTTTGCGTTTACCACATCATACTCCAGTGCGGTAGTGTCGTTTGGCAGACTGGCCTTTTCCGGAATACCAATAAAAAATCTGATCTGTCAGCTTTGCCTGTATTTTTTCAAAAGGCAGAAGCTTTGTATTTTCCGTCACCGTACAGACTTCTTCCGATATCCCATCCCATTTAAAATATTTAATTCCTTCCTCTGTTATCAGAATAGAGATTGTTTCTACCTGGAACGGAGGCACATAACTATCCACTGTTTCTTCCGCAACCACGCCATCAGGAACTGAAGTAATACCCTCTACACTTTTCGAAAACAATACAGATATCCCGGTAATCCTCTATCCAGATCTCCCTGCCACAAAGCATCACTACCAAGTCCCAGACCATTGCGCTCTGAACATGCGCCATTCGGGAACCACACGGTACGATCAGAATCTACAAGGCCCATTCCATCGATACCTAAATCCTCTAAAACTTGTTCTGCCTGTTCCTTTCCATCTTCCTCTGTAAAGGTGATCTTGTCCATGCACTTTCGATACGCATCTGCCAGTTCATGAAATTTCTCTGTATAGCCGTTGGTATCCATGCCAAAGCTACTGTAATACTCACTCTGCATTTCCTCAGTTTCTATTGTTTCTTCTTCTATAAAATTAGAACCCTCCATCCAGAGAAAACTACTGTCATTGTCAATTTCCTGATTATACCGCTCTGCTTCTATATATGCCTTCCTGTCCTCGCCCACATCTGCAGTAAAATAATCCTCTGTATCTGTGTTTTCCAATTCAGTACTCATCCAACTCCGTGCCGCTTCCACACCGTGATCCTCTGTTTTTTTTGAAATTTTATCTCCATCTTTTCCGGTGCAGACGCTTCATCCGGTGCAAGCTCCATCCCCTCTCGGGTTGCGTTTTGAATCCCTGCAATCGATGTAGAATATGCTGATTGCAAGTAACTTCCTTCCTTGCTGGAAATCCTGTCTAACACTTCCTGATACGCATCCTTTTGTCACCATCTGTGGCATATATAGTTCCTCACCGTCCGTAAAATAATCAATCAATCCATTCAGTTCTTCCTGCGTTAACTCGTGATTTTGCATCTCTATGACTGGAAGATTGCCAATGCTTTGTTCGCCCAACTTAATATCTGCCTGGATAACCACACGGTCGTTGCTTTTCTTTTCTTCAAATTTCCAATGCGTTGGAACATTTGTCTCTCTCTTTTCTCCTTTTTTAAGAGGTTCACAGACAGCCGCCTCGCTAATCCCATCCACTTTGCTGACTACCGAACTCTCCTCTGGTGTTTCCTGACAGCTGGAAAGAATAATACACAACGCACCTACCATAATTGCTAGAACACTTTTTTTCATTTTTCCTCCATATATCTTATAGAATTGTCGCTTTTTCACGAAACTTCAATTATAAACTCTTTAACTTATAAATACCTTCCTGACACTATTAACGTTTTCGTATATTTTTTAGAAACAGACTACCTTATTTATTTTAATGTATAAGGCAGTCTGTTCTATGTACTAGTAACTATAACTTGTTAGTACATTACGCTATTGTCATTACTAATAACCACTCTTGAAGCATCCGCATTATGCTGAGATAACCAAGTCGCAGCACAATATGAACATGGGCAACCACATCCACAAACGCACCCAAAAGACTCAATCGTGTTCCTGTTTTTCTTCATATTTTTGTTGAGTTTCTTCATACGGTTCTCCTCCTTTCTGTTAAAATAATATCAATATTTCCGCTTCATTGGTGCCAAGAGAAACAGATATATGATATTTCATATTATAATTTCCGGATATAGAATAAACTAATTCAAAATGCTACTTTTCGTATGTGATTTAATTTATCGCATATTGTTTGCAAATTAAACTCATCCACTTTTATATCATCCAGCAATTTTATAATCGGCAAATTATATGTATTCTCTAATTCCATTATCACATATATCCAGCACTCTTCTACTACAGGCAAATCCAATAGATTCTGTTCTGAATTTTCTACTTTTATCATTGTGTATTTCAATATCACATTTTTAATTAGCTCTTCCATCCTATCTCCTCACTTATATTACAAAAATATTATTTGCAAGTTCTTCCAAAAATTTTCAAAATTTCTTTTTCAATTTTAGTATCATCAAATATATCAAGGACTTGATATTCAGAATTTTCAGGTATCGCTGGTTTTTCATTCATATCCTCCATGGTATAATACCGTATCTTTTTCCATTCATGATCCGCCTTATAAAATTGTCGTGAAAGAATATATTCTTTCACTGGTGTATTATATTTTCTTAGAACAAAATCGCTTATATTTTTAATACAGTATAATTCAAATCAGTATACCTATACAAAGCCAAAAAGCCTATATCTACATCCAATGCGTTTGAAATAATCAGAGGTAACTCGCCAAAATAATTTGTTTCATATTTTTCAAATTCCGAAACACCACCAGGGCAACCCACAAGAATCACATCGTACTCCTGTTGTTTTACTTTTGTATGTATCCAATGATTTAAAGCAATAATCTTTTCTGGATAAGACATGAATTTTGAATATAGAAAGCCAGGAAGATTTTCCATTCCTAAAAATCCACCGAGAACGTTAGAGCAAAGTGCCAGTACACGATACCCCTGTTTTTCAATCACCTTTTTAATCTTCACTTGCAATTGGAATTTATCGCAATTTCGCCCAATCCCATGACTGATATTACCGGAATATCTATTTCTTTTTATTTGGCGAAACAACTTCATCTGACAATTCACTTTCCTGTAATATACATACTTTATCTCTGTCAATTTGAATCTTATCTAGCAGTGCTAAACCAGCATAAATCTTTTTCCCTGAGTCTAATGCCATTTGCACTCTTTTTTGGTATCCGTCATAACTATATCCCATTGTATTTTCTGAAAAAACAATAGCATCAGCTCGAGTAAGACATTCTTCAAATTCTGTACTACAATATATCGAACTCTTCTTTTGTAATAGTTCAAGCCTACTCCTATCTTCTATATAGCTGGATACCGCAACCACCTGATATAATTTGTTTTCTTTCAATCCCTTGATAAGTATTTCTGTGTCATTATTTAATGGAAACACAACTAATTTTCCATATGCACTCCTTTATTTTAATACTTGCAAATTTTCATTTCCTTTATATCCAAACTCAACAAGTATACACAATTTATATAGCAATAAAAGTGTACTTTCTTTTGAGTTTTCACATTGCTGTAGCAACATATTTTCTGTTAATATCTGATTATCTTTTGGAATTTGCGCCAAACAATATGCACACATTCTCAAATTCAACATCCTAAACATTTTTCTTTAATCATCTTACCATGGTTAAGTAGGAAACTCATTTTATCAAAATCAAATCCCGAATCCAAACTTCCGATGCACATTTCTGAATCTTCTTCCGAAACTCTTTCACATGGAAAAAATTCACCTTTTGTATCCACAAATAGTCTTCTAACTGCAGGAATGCATGGACCACCATGATGTGTTTTTTTGCCTTCAGCAACATGACTATGTAGCTGTTCATATAATAACTCAATATCTTGCAGTTCTCTTCGCAACAATCGACTTTGTGCATCCCATTTTCGCTTCTCTAATACAGATAAATCATCTTTATATATGCTAGTCGATGTACTCTGAAATTTTTTTGTGTTATGCGCGACAATGTCTCATCTTTTAAACCAACTGGATTTACATAATTGAAATTCACTGTCCCTGCTTCAAACAGCTCTTCTTCCGAATAAAATCGATATATATTTTCAAGATCTGGTCAACTACCCATCACCTAAAGGTAATGGGCTTGTAACTGCCCAGTCGTAGTAACGGCTTACGCCTCCGACCTTTTATCCCCAATAGGCATTGCTGCCTAAAGTGGCGTTACATCATTGGGTGGTTGACAGCACCCTTTGTAGCAGAGTTTACTCTGTTACAACTGTATTAGGTACTTGGCTATCAGCAAGATAGTTTATTCCCATACGATACAGATTCATAGCTCCAATACGGTCATCATTAGACGTATAACCGCAGTTTTTGCAAGTAAACAAATGTATTTTCTTATTACGATTAGACTTTTCAGTATGTCCACAAGCAGGACAGCATTGACTGGTATAACGAGGATCCACCTTTATTACAGAAGATTGATTCTGCTTCGCTTTGTAAATCAGCTTCTGCTCAAGGTCATAAAAAGACCATGATACAGAAACATAGCGGTTTTTTGTTTTGACACGTTCTGTAACATTGCGAATACCAGTCAAATCTTCTAATACAAAGAGAGTATGCTTTGGATTACCGGTGGCGAGTGCCTTCGATACCTGATGGTTAATATCCTGCATCCAACGGTTTTCTCGCTGACCGATAGCTTTTAGTCTTCGCCTTGAGGATGGCGTATGTCGCATTTGAAGTTCTTTACGAAGCCTGGAATAATTAGCCCGTTTCTGTTTAATAGCTTTACCACTAACAAATCCAGACTTATGTTTACTGTCATAAGTTGCAACAACAAAGTTAATACCTCTGTCAATACCTACAACATTACAAATATCAGAAATATTACTTTCTTCAACCTCATAGGTAACTGGTATATGCAGATAGTATTTACCATGTTTATTTACAAGTTTGGCAGTACCAACTTGTAAATAGAATGGTTAAAATACTTAGACATACCCTCAGCAAAATAAGGAAGTTTCACACGACCATTAAGCGTATTGACGGAAAAGCAGTTTTGAGTTAAAGAATAATCTCTGTTCCAAACCAGGTCGTACTGAGGTTTTTTAAAAGATGGTTTTATCCATTCATTCTGATTTTCAAGAATGGTCTTATATCTTGCGATAACCGTTTTAAAAACAGACTGCGCCATTTGTGATTTGAGACCGAACTTTTCTCTTAGAGTAGAGTACAAAATTTTATTGAGTGAGAACTGCTTTAGGTCATGTGTGCGGAATACATAATCTGAAACATAATTACAGGCATCACAATAAACAGACATTGTTTTATTAAGCAAAACTTTATCTGTATCAGTTGCAACTATCTGAACTTTTGCAGTTATAGTTATCTGTTCCATAAAATTTATTCCTCTCATTGATACTTCACTAGCAATAGTGTATACTAATATTTAGTGAACGTCAATAACTATCAGAGGTGATTTATGGATAATAGATATTATCGTCATAACAGACGAAAATACAGTCTGAAAGTACATATAGTTCTTGTAACCAAATACCGCAAACAACTACTACAAGGCTCTATTGCTGATGATGTGAAACAAAAGATTCTCGATATAGCTAATACTCGTGGCTACGAAATAATTGCTATGGAAACAGACAAAGACCATATACATTTTTTGTTAAGTTATGATGCAACGGATAGAGTATGCGACATTGTTAAAATTGTAAAGCAGGAAACAACATACTACTTATGGCAAAAGTATAATTCGGTCTTATCAAAACAGTATTGGAAGAAAAAAATATTTTGGTCAGATGGTTATTTTGCTTGCAGCATTGGAGAAGTGTCATCAGCAACTATACAAAAATATATTGAGAGTCAAGGATAATAGATAACAATTTACAAGGCTCCTCCCACCGCCTAAAGGCAGTGGGAGGAGCCCATGACAAACGAAAGGATTTATTTATGAATAAAATCTATCTGGATCAGGCCAGTACGTCTTTTCCAAAAGCACCATCTGTGGCACAGGCAGTTTATGATTACCTGTCAGGCTCTGCTGTGAATGTGAACCGGGGAGGATACCGGGCAGCTTATTCTGTGGAGGAGCAGATTTTTGAGACAAGAGAACAGCTTCTGAAGCTCTTTCACTTTACTTCCGGAAAGGGTAAGAATGTTATTTTTACAGAAAATATCACCGCCAGTCTGAACATTCTTCTGAAAGGACTTCTGAAACCCGGCGATCATGTACTTGTAACTGCCATGGAGCATAATGCAGTGATGCGTCCTCTTGTACAGCTGGAGAAACACGGAATTTCTTTTGACAGGATCCCATGCGCTTCTGACGGCAGTCTTCTGCTTGATAGAGCAGCTGCACTCCTTCGTCCTGAGACTAAGCTTGTGGTCTGTCTTCATGCTTCCAATGTATGCGGAACTGTCATGCCAGCACAGGAAATCGGAGATTTCTGCAAAGAACATGGACTTCTTTTTATTCTGGACACTGCACAGACAGCAGGAATCATTGATATTGATATGGAGAAATATCACATAGACGCACTGGCATTTACAGGTCATAAGGGACTCAGAGGACCACAGGGAACAGGTGGCTTTCTGATCCGCAATGAACTGGCTGCGCAGATTGAGCCTCTTATCAGTGGAGGAACAGGAAGCGCCTCTCATTCTGAGGAAGTACCGATATTTCTTCCGGATCGTTTCGAACCCGGAACTCCCAATATACCTGGAATTCTGGGACTGCATGCCGCACTCTGTGATCTGGAGAAACAATCCATGGAAGAAATCCGCGAACATGAATTAATGCTGACACAATACTTTATTGATGGTATCCTGAATCTGGATCCTGAAGAAAAATTTCTGCGTATTATCGGTAAAAAAAATACTGAAAACCGTTGTGCAGTTGTATCTGTCCAGACTTTACATATGGACATGGCTCAGGCCGCCTTTGAGCTGGACAGTACTTACGGAATTATGACAAGAGTTGGCCTTCACTGTGCACCAAATGCACATAAAACCCTTGGAACATACCCGGAAGGTACTCTCCGGTTTTCTTTCGGACCTGAGAATACAAAACAGGAACTGGATATTGCTTTAGATGCATTATCTGCATTACTATAGCAATCCTCTTAAATGCATTATTTAAGAGGATTACTATATAAAAGGAGAGTTTCACAATGGAATTTAAACAATTAGAAGCATTCGTCGCTGTCGTGGACTACGGCAGCTTCTCAGAGGCGGCCCGCCGCCTCTATCTGACACAGCCTACGATCAGTGCGCATATACGTTCCCTGGAAGATGAACTGCATATGAAACTGATCATCCGTACTACAAAGAAAACAACGATCACAGCCAAAGGCTACCAGCTTTATGACAGTGCAGTCCGTATGCTGGAAATCAGAAATAACCTGCTTGAAAATTTTACAGGTGCCCACAAACATATGATAGATCTGGCTGCATCTACCATTCCTTCTTCTTATCTTTTGCCGGAACTGCTTGCTGCTTTCGGAAAAACGCACCCTGATGTTTATTTTCACTCCATACAGTCAGACAGTTCTGAATCCATCAGCCGGGTACTGGACGGAACTGTAGATCTGGCTCTGGTAGGCCAGAATACACGTGATGAGAGCTGCGTGTTTATTCCTTTCTGCCATGATGAGCTGGTTATTGCAACTCCTGTAACAGATCACTATCTTGCACTCAAGGACAGAGAAACACCCGCTGTTTTTCATGATTTCCTGAAAGATCCTATTATTTTCAGGGAAAAAGGCTCCGGCACAAAAAAAGAAATGGACCTTTTTCTGGAGCGCACAGGCATCACAACAGGCAATCTGAATGTGATCGCCCGCATGAATGACCTGGAAAGCATCAAAAAGTCCATTGTTAATGGTCTGGGAATCTCTATTCTTTCATCACGCTCTGTCAATGACCTGCAGAGGACAAAGCAGATTCTTGTCTTTCCGCTGGAGGAAGCTGCCCATAAGCGCAGTTTCTATATAGTCTACAGCAAAAACAGGATTCTGAAACCCCATGTAAAGCAGTTTGTACAGTTTGTGCGAGACTATTATATGTAACTGTTATCTGCCGGCATCCAACAGTTTCACAAACTCTTCCTCCGGCATCGGTTTATAAAAATAATACCCCTGGATATAATCACAACCGTTATCTCTTAAGAACTCGACCTGCTCTTTAGTTTCAGCACCTTCCGCTATAATCTTTATATCCATAGTATGTGCCATTTCAATGATGAAGCGGATAATACTGCGTGTTTTGGTATTGGTTTCTATCTGCCGCACAAAACTCATATCAATTTTCATAATATCAAAGTTGTAATTCTGGAGCATTCCAAAGGAAGAATATCCGCTTCCAAAATCATCCAGAAGCAGCAGAATCCCTGCTTCTCTTAATGCCTCCAGAGTTGCACTTCTGTCTGCTTCAATGGCAGCATAGGAAGTTTCTGTAATCTCCATTCTGCTCAGACCGGACGGTATGGAAGTATCCGCACATTTTCTCTCCAGCCAGTTCATGATCGTCTCATCATAGAAATCCATCCACGACAGATTAGTTGATACCGGAACTGTAATCTTATCGGACTGATAACGTTTCTTCTGAAATTCATTAACCGAATCCAGCACATACAGATCCAATTCGGAAATATGTCCGCTATCCTCCAGCGCAGGAATGAATACACCCGGCGAAATAAATCCCTTTTGCGGATGGAACCATCGGATCAGAGATTCTGCTGATGCAATCTTTCCGGTCTTTACATCCACAACAGGCTGAAAATATACTTTGAACTGTCCCTTCTCAATCCCTTCCTCCAGTTCACCTGCCAATGTCGCTTTATCTATATATGTATTCTTCATGGAAGAATCATAAATCTTATATGACTGGACAAACTCATCGGTAATATATCTCTGAGCAATCTTTGCCCTGTCGATCATTCCATTTACAGACATTTTTTTCTTTTCAAGCATAAAAATTCCACATTTGACAGACAAATAAAGTGTTTTTCCTCCCCGGGTAAGTTTCTTCTGACACATTCCGGTAAGCATATCCAGATTGAGATTCTTACGTTCTACCAGACAGATAAAATGATCCGCGTCCTCACGTGCCGACACCAGAGGCTTCAGTTCAGATTTTCGGACATCTTCGTACACTTTGCGCAGCATCATATCTCCGATTTCTGTTCCAAAAAGCTCATTGACTGCCTTGAAATTCTTAATGTCGAAAAATACAACCGCATATTCGGTTCTGTCTTCACTTTCTTTCAGGATCCGTTCCACATGACGGATAAAGCCCTGTCTGTTATATCCGCCCGTCAGAATATCCTGTTCAAATTTCTCCGTAATATCCTCAACTGTAGCTACAATAATGTCAAAAAATTTATTAAGGTAAAAAAATGTATAGTTCTTTAAACATTTCTCCCCTTCCTTATTAAACTGATGAACAGAGAAAGAATATCTCTCTTTCTCCTGCAGTTCTTTCCGAATGGTATCAAGACGCACACATTTTTCATATACGGATTTCTCATCATCCGGAACAAATCTCTTCATAACTTCAGTAACACAACCGGAATAACTGATCTCTTCTGCCAGAACCATCTCCATGGCACAGATACCCGGATGATCCAGTCTTACACAGTCTCTCTGCCCATCAATAATCTCTATTCTGTCAAAATTCTTTCTGTACAGCATATGCGGAATCTGCTCTGAAAAATAGTTCTCTGTAATATCAGAAAAATAGATCAGCGCTTCCAGCCTGTCATAAGAAACGTTCCGTACCATCTCAACTGTGGTTCTGATCATCCTCAGGCTGATTCCTTTTGCGGCATACACAGGACATTCCCATTGGATCATATCTTTTCCCTGTGCCAGACATTCCCTCAGATTATCTACACAAAACACCTTTCTGTACTGAGTTCTCACTTCTCTCTGCGGAATAGACTGACTGATCCGCTCAATATAAGAATCCAGTGGTTCATTTACATCTTTCAGCTCCAGTGAAGCAATCCTGCTGTTTGCCATAATACAGCTTCCATCCGAAATATTTACTGTAACTGAGGCAAATGCATCTTTTGCATGGCGTATGATCTTATCCAGCTGTTTCAGATATTCATCATTGATATCCCGGATATACATCATGGCAATCTGGTCATCCGGTTTATATTCTGCACTTCTGATGACTTCCATACATACCCAGCGGTACTCCTGTTTTATCAGAGTTCTGTAGTTCAGGTAAATGCGTTCTCTGCCTTTCGCAAGTTCTCTTCTCAGATTATCTATACTGCAGAATTTCAAATATTCTTCCTGATCCTCTTCATAAATATACTTATAATCAGCCATCATTTTAAGGCTTTCAGAAAGACTTGGAAGCATGGAAACAGTACTGTCTTTTCCTCTTATAACTGTATAAGTATCTGTCGAGAGATTAATCTTGAGTATCCGGTGAAAAATAGATGATAACATTTTCATCGCATCCTGCAGGTCTCCCGTCATCTTATCATGCAGCGCAATCGTACTCTCAACACGATGAAAGACCGTCATTGCATCAAAAGGACGTGTGAAGTAATCACTTGCTCCCAGCCCATAAACCCGACGGATGCTATCTTCGGAAGTCTCTGATGAAATACAGATAACAGGCAGCATATCCAGCCATTGCTTTTCCTTCATAACAGCAAGTACCTGATAACCATCCATTACCGGCATGATCAGGTCAAGGAGCACCAGCTTAAAATCCTTATGGCATCTTTCAAGGATTTCAACTGCCTGCTTTCCATTTTCAGCTTCACAGATATCATATTTATCTTCCAGCATACAGGAAAGGATTTCTCTGTTTAATTGTGAATCATCAACGATTAGTATCTTTGGCTTACTCATATAATGTATGCTCTTTCTTCTGTTATTATGGCTGTGTGAAAATTTAACCGGACAGATGTCAAAAACAGCTGCTCGGTTATGCATAATTCAAGTATATCATTCAAAGGATAAAAGTCAATAATTGGAATATACCATTTTATTGCTATTCACCGGTAAAAGGATTACTGAGAACACATTGATATATAATGCATAACCAGATCAAGGAGGAGCACAAGCTCCTCCTTGTCAGTCAGTTACAGATTTTTCTTCTTATTACAGGTTTTTCTTCTTATAAATAAACCATGATGCTGCTACAGTAAACACCAGCAGATAAAGAAGCAGAATCCCAATACCAGTGTAATTCACCGCCTCACCTGATGAAATGCTTCTCATCAGATGGCTGGTCTGGGATAATGGCAAGGCTGATACAAACTTGCCTATAAATCCCGGAAGTTTCTCTGTTGAGAAAAAGGTGTTACACAAATATGCCATAGGCATAATGATATAATTGGAAAACCTCGGCACGTCTGCGTGATTTTTTGCCAGAAAGGAGACCACCACGCCGATGGCTGAGAATACTGCTCCGTTCAGGAACATCACCAGAAAGGACCATCCGTTGAAGATCAGTCCTGTCTCAATAGGTGCTGTAAGAAGCAGTATGATTCCTCCTGCATACAGACCACGCAGACTTCCCCCGATGATCTGTCCGGCAATAAACTGCCATAATGGTGTGGGGGAGATCATCACCTGATCAAAAGCCTTCTCATACAGTCTCTGTACGTTTAGGTTCTGCGCAATAGCGTTGAAGCTTCCGTTCATAGTTGTCAGTGATACCACACCCGGAATCAGAAAATTCAGGTATGGCTGTCCATGAGAAGTGGTCTGGATTCCCATTCCGAATACGATCAGATACATTAGCGGTGCGATCATTGCCGCCAGTGTGATCTTATAGAAATCCCGGCGGAATTCTACCCACTTCTCCCATAATATTGTTATAATTCCCATACATTTTTCTCCAGATTATTCTAACTTTTTTCGCAGCCTCCGCAGGGGACTTCCCTGATTCAGTTAATATCTGCTATTTTGAAATCAAATGTTTCCCGGCTCTTTCTACAAAGACGTCTTCCAGTGTTGTCTCACGAAGAGACGCCTGCCCTGTAAGCTCTTCCAGATACCGGATTGCTTCCTGGCGTGTATGGAAATAGTGATTCTGTGTTCCATCTGCTGTCATCTCGTCCACTGCATAAGCACCAAGACTCTCGATCAGTGCTGACGGAGTACTTACCTCCTCCAGCTTACCATGATCCATCAGTGCCACACGATTACAGAGACTCTGTGCTTCTTCCATATAGTGAGTGGTCAGCAGGATCGTCAGGTTTTTCTCATTAAGCTTACGCAGAAGATTCCACATCTGTCTTCTGGAAAGAGCATCCATTCCTGCTGTGGGTTCATCCAGAAGCAGGATTTCCGGATCTGTCAGGAGTGCCCGGCAGACCATCAGCTTACGCTTCATTCCACCTGAAAGCTTACGGACTGTACGCTTGCGGAATTTCAGCAGGTCACAGAACTCCAGAAGCTCCTCTGTTCTTTCCTTTATCTGCTTTCGTGGCATAAAATAGAGACGGCCCTGATATTCCATAATCTCATCCATATTCATATCCTGACGCATAGAATATTCCTGGGTGATCACACTGATTTTTCTTTTCAGATCAGACGTTGTCTCGTAAGCTGCTGACCGTCTATGAGGATTTCTCCCTTTGTCGGAAGAAGAAGGGTTGAGAGCAGGCTGATGGTCGTTGTCTTGCCTGCTCCGTTTGGTCCGAGAAGACCAAAAAATTCCCCTTTTTCAATTTTCAGGTTCAGGGAATCCACAGCTGTAAAATTGTCAAAGGTTTTTGTCAGATCTCTGGTCTCGATCATAATCCTCCATCCTGTTCCTTTGCAATGATCAGAGAATAATAGCCTGCATCATCCGGAATTTCTTCTACACTGTTGTAAATATGCTCATCCGGCATTCCACAGTTCTCCACCATACGGATATTGCGTCCGCTTTTTGCCAGAATTTCCTTTACCTGATTCATCTTTTTGCCGGATTTCATCAGCACATAGGTACCCGGCTGATCCAGTTCACTGTCAAGGCGGTGAACTGCAGGCTGTACATGAAGAGGTTGGTTCCACTCTGTAAGCGGAATATTCAGGCGTGCTGCTGTTGCACAGAAGGAAGTGATACCGCTTACCAGTCTTGTCTCATATCCATCCTCTTCTACTCTCTTCTGCACATATGAAAATGTTGATAGATAGTCGGATCTCCAAGTGTCAGAAATACTACATTCTTACCTGTATCAAGTGCTGCTTCCAGCGCCTTGGCTCCTTTTTCATGGTTCAGTTCCAGTTCTGCCTTATCGTGTGTCATTGGCATATAGATTGGCAGGAGTTCTTTGTCTGCAAGCTCAGGTACTGCCTGTACTGCGATCTTATATGCAACTGTTTCACGCACCTCTGCGCCCGGTACTGCAATAATATCATTCTCTTTGATCAGGCGCACTGCCTTTAATGTCATAAGTTCCGGATCTCCAGGGCCAACTCCTACTCCGTATAAAATTCCTCTCATTACCATATCCTCCTATGATTTGCATATACATTTTTATGATATCAGAATTGCAGAAGCTGCTTCGCAGCAAAGCAATTCACAGATATTCATTTATTGTGCTCACTGTTCACTACGTTCTCAATGATGTTGCGTGCGGACAGTACCTTTTATTATACTAAAACAGGATAACTTTTTCAACAAAGTATTGACAATTAATTTCAATTGTGGGATGATGAAAATTATCGAATTTAAGTGAGGAAAGAAATATGAGAAAGATTTTTGCAGTTCTGGCAGCTTTAATCTGCTGTCTGTCAGTATGGACTTCTGTTCCTGCTGCACAGGCTTTCACTCTTGATAAAGAAGATGGGGAGTATTCCATCCAGGTAGAACTGGAGGGAGGAAGCGGCAAAGCCAGTGTCACTTCACCGACTTTGATCACTGTGAAAAACGGTGAAGTAACTGCCGATATCCAGTGGAGCAGTTCTAATTATGACTACATGATCGTTGACGGTAAAAAATATCTCCCTGTCAATGAGGAAGGAACGAATTCTGAATTCCAGATCCCGGTTACCATTATGGATGAGAGCATGCCGGTAATCGCAGACACTACCGCCATGGTACCCCTCATGAGATCAATTATACCCTGACTTTCTATTCCGATTCCATCGGTTCCAAAAGCCAGATGCCGCAGGAAGCAGCGAAACGTGTTGTTGCTGTTGCACTTGTTATTATCATAGGCGGCGGGATTCTGAATTATTTCGTAAACAAGAGAAACCGATGCTGAACCAGGCAGACACCTGCATCTCAGTTCGGTTAAGAAACACAAAAAAGCTGCCATACGGCAGCTTTTTTGTATTCTATATCTTTATTCAGCCATCTCCACTTCCAACACATAGTCTACAGGATCCGGCAGTACAGGATCCGGACCAAGGTCAACAAATGCGATATCCGGATAATCGCTGTGCACCCATAAAGTAGAAATTGGCACTTCATGTCCGTCATCCAAGGCACGTACTTTCACAATCTTATTCTTATCAAATCCAATCAGCGGCAGTGGTCCTAATGTATTCTCATAAATATGGACATAATACTTGTTTCCATTTCTGGTGATACGTCCGTAATCTGGTTTCGGGATATCTGCTGCCGGAGCGCATCCATAGATACTGTCATGGTTCTTATCCATCCAGCGTCCGATTTCCGCCAGGATCGCGGAGGATTCTTTCGGGAATTTACCTTTCGCATCAGGTCCTACATTCAGGATCATATTTCCACCTTTGGAAACACACTCTACCAGCTTCTTGATCAGCATGGAAGCAGGTTTGTAATAGTGGTCATTTGCGCAGTAGCCCCAGTTATTGTTCATGGTGAAGCATGCTTCCCATACCATCGGATTCCCTTCTTTATCACAGATTCCTTCCGGCGGATGATCTGTTCCGGGCTTATAAAATCGCATGATACGGTGTCGGATCGCATTCATACAGAGATCCTCTTCCCTCACCACTGACTTCCAGACGGTTATCAATGATGATTCCCGGCTGTAATCTGCGGACCATATCTATCAGTCTGGTTGCTCCCCATTTCTCGCCTCGCATATCGTCATAGGAAAAGTCAAACCACATAATATCGATTTTTCCATAATTTGTGCAGACCTCTTCCACCTGATTGTACATATACTCTATATAACGAGAAAAATCTCTGTTTTCATTACTGCATTCCGGATGGTTTCTCATAGGATGGATGCGGTCTCCGTAATGAGGATAGTCCGGATGATGCCAGTCAAGTAAGGTGAAATACAGACCGACTTTCAGACCTTCTTCGCGAAGAGCTTCCACATATTCTTTGATCAGATCTCTTCCTGCAGGTGTATTGGTAACTTTATAATCTGTGTATTTACTGTCAAATAAACAGAAACCATCATGGTGTTTTGCAGTCAGAACCACATATTTCATACCTGCTGCCTTTGCCTCTTTTGCCCACTGTTTCGGATTATAGTCTCTGGCATCAAATTCTTTCATAAACGGAAGGTATTCTTCCTCAGGCATCTCCTCTGTACTGCGTACCCATTCTCCTCTTGCAGGAATAGAATATAATCCCCAGTGGATAAACATTCCGAAACGGGCATCCTGATACCATTTCATACGTTCTTCATATTCTTTTCTGTTAAACTGATACATGATTTTTTATCTCCTTTATGTAAATGCAAATTCAATATCCAATCCTTTACATCTATACAATAATGTAATCCGGCAATACCAGAAGATGCTCACAGGTGTCATCTCCGGGCATCTTATTTATCGCTCTGTTACATTAATCTAAGCAGCATATCCCCGGTTCCTACATTGTAACCGCTGGTCGCATAAATCCCATTCAGGGTTCCATTCGTCACAATAATCAGCGGAAGTTTGTCCGGATCTACGTACATACGCCTTCCCAGAGTATTGATAATCTCTGAGAAATCATCATAATAAATCTGAATATTTTTTAACTTTGCAAGTGCTTTGGACAGTGTCGGTGTCTCCAGTGCTTCTTTGCTTCTCACTACAAAAATAATCTGCTCTGCATATCCTGCGAAAGCCTCTTCCTGCTCCATCATTTCATTTAAGATATGCTCAGTAGGCTCTTTTTCTTCTTCCAGAAACATCAGGATATGTTTTCCGTCTGCTGTAAGGTCAGATGCTTTCACCTCTGTACCATCCTCAGTTTTCAGCATAAATTCCGGCATGGAAATATTCTCCAGCATATCCTCCAGATCTGCTTCCCTGAGTACCAGCTCGATTTCCTTTGTCTCTCCGGGCTGAATTTCAAAATGATATTCATTTGCAAACATATTTCCATTTGGGAGTCTGTTTGAAGTAAGGATCCTGTAGTTTCCGGATTCCAACGGCAGATTCAGGATCTGATCTTCGAAATTCTCTGCTCCCAGTTTCAGTGATGTATATCTTCCATTCTCCAGTTTTGCAATACTCCAGTTCTGGAAATATTTCCACTGTACAGTCTCTCCTGCTTTCAGGATCAGAGTACAGTTCTTCTCTGTTCTTGCAAGCACAGGAACGAATCTTCCGTTTTCCATATATTCCATAGAACGATCATGTGGATTCAGTCTTGCCGCTACTCCAAGGGTTCTCGCTATTGCAACAAACAGGATTTTCTTTGACAGGAAGCTTCCTGTACAGGTCCTTATGCATCCTGCCGGTGTTGTGATCACACTGGAACGCTCTTTCTCTGGTCTGGAAATAATTGCCTTCTCGATCAGATTCCAGATTCTGGAAGGATCATCTCTCAGCTCCTGTTTCTCAGCTCTGGAAAAATGCTTCTTAATCTCTCTTCTGTATTTCTGAAGAACTTCATCATCTACTCTTGGATTTAACACATAAGATACAAAGGTATCCTTTTTCATCATACCATGATATGGGATTGCCAGCTCCAGGTGTTCCTCCAGAACGTCACTGATACAGTCAGTTCTGTCTTTCTCTGTGAGAACCCTCAGGAGATCTTCTCTGTATGAGGCAGCAATGGCTTCTTCTATCCTGTTTACCTTTTTTTCCAGGAAACGTTCACATTCCGGATTTGACCAGTTTCTTACTTTCTGCTCTCTGTGTGCATTGGCTGCTGTCAGACGCTTATTTCCCTTCGCCTTCTGTTCTAAAGTCGGCATGTCTGTGTTTACAGGTGCATCATGAGGAGCAAATATATCTGCTGCTGTCCACTTTTCTGATTCACCGTCATTTCTTTTATCCTGCGATACCAGACAAAGTTCACAGTTATCTTCTTTCTCAGTGTTCATAACTGTTTCCGCATAGAACCACTCGCCGTCAGAACACATTCTTGCGGAAATATGCAGACTCCCAAGTCCTGTTGTCAGTCTGGCGGTTCCCTTACTGTCTGTTTTCTTCTCTGCGATCGGTGCATACTCTGAATAGTTCAGCACCTCAAAGGAAACCTCAGCTCCCTCTGTGGGTAACCCCTGCGCATCCTTTACTGTTACTGTAATTTCTTTGGTTACTGCATACCTCTTCAATTCATTCAGCATGGTCACCATACCATCTGTGCCGATCACCTCACCTTCCGGGATTTTGGTGTCAAACACACGTGAATGGATCATCATTGCTCTGGAAGAAGCGTTTGTAAACCATCCTTTATTCAGGATTTCTTCGGGCTCACAGGCTCCGAGGAAGTACCATTTACCGTCACACCAGATCTCTACCCAGGCGTGATTGTCATCGCAGTGAGACCACTTCGGCGCATATACCTGACGGGCAGGTACGCCTACGCTTCGCAGTGCATTTACAGTGAACACAGACTCTTCACCACATCTGCCATTTCCTCTGCGATATACAGAAATCGCAGATAAAGTACGGTCATCTGTACAATGATAAGTAGCTTCTTCGGCACACCAGTAATTCACTTCCAACGCTGCTTCTCTGAAGTTCATTCCCTGTATTCTGCTTCCGATCTCTGCGCGGAAATAAGTTCTGCACTGTGCGATCTCCTCCTCATTTACTCTGTGAAACAGCACATAATTCAGGAAGATTTCTTCAGGAAGGTCTGCAACCTGCGGATTCTCTTTCCAGAGCCTCACACCATTCTCCGCATAGTCCAGAAATACTTCAAACGGATAATTGCCAATGTCACTGTACGGCATAAACGCATATAAATATTTACATGCAAGTGCCACTTCCTCTGTACATTTCTGTAATTTTTCGTCTACAGGCGCAAAAACCCGGGGCAGGTTTTTGCCTGCTCCAGGTAGTTCTCTTCAATTCGGCCCCTGTTCTCTTTTAAAAAACTCTCGGTTCTGCCATTATAATTCCTCCAGAACTTTCTTTGCGGCACGGATATTATCTACATCCGTACGCCATATCTCATATTCGCTCAGCATCGGAAGTCCCATATTGACTCCATCCTTACGAAACTGCATCTCACTGTCAATGACTCTCTTTCCGGTCATATGATAAGCCCTGACTCCTGTAAGCGGATAAAGCTGGCGGATCACTTCTGCTCCCACGCCGCTTCCTGCCTGGATCGTGATACGTCCCTGACTCTTCTCTACCAGTTCCTTCAGCAGATCTGCCCCCTGCAGACATACATTACGCTGACCTGAAGTAAGGATCGTATTGATTCCCAGTGAGATTGCCTGTTCCATTGTTTCTATTGGATCCACACATACATCAAAAGCTCTGTGAAGAGTCACCGACATATCCCCTGCCGCCTCCATCAGCTCTTTCATCTGTTCCATGTTTAATGTGCCATCCGGCTTCAGCACCCCAAATACAACACCTTCGGCACCCATTTTCCTGAAATCTTCCACTGCATGCTTTATCATGGAAAATTCTGCATCTGTATAGCAGAAATCTCCAAAACGCGGACGGATCAAAGCATGGATCCTGATATCCGAACGCTTTCTTATTTCATCAAAAGCCACGGTCCCGGAGTGGTTCCGCCGATGATCAGGTTACCGCAAAGTTCCAGTCTGTCTGCGCCTCCTTCAACCGCTGCCATAGCAGATTCTACAGAATCTACACAGGCTTCCAAAATATATTCTTTCACGTACTTGCCTCCATCTTTTTTCATTTAATCCAGACAGATCATCCTTTCTGCTGACTGATTTAACCAGATCAGATAAATCCCCCGAAGACTTACCTGCATCAGAACAATTTCACCCCGGCTCTCTCCAGTGTACTCACGATCGTATCATCTGGAAATTCATCCGTAACAATTCCGCTGATATCATCGAAGTATGCATATTTATAGGAATCATTGAAATAGAATTTATCCCTTTCCATAACAACATATTTATGTCTGCTGCTGTGCACGGCTGCTTTCTTTGTCAATCCGTCCTCTACCCCCAATGTAGTAATTGCACAATCAGTCATATCCACACCGCAGCTTCCTATAAATGCACGGTCAAAGCTATACTGTTTGATCACTTCTATCGTTGCAGCTCCCATAAATCCGTTTACTGTCTGGTACATTGTTCCCCCTGTACCGATTGCAGTAATGGACGGATTTGTGGCAAGGATCTGCAGGATATCTATCATATTGCTCACCACTACCACACGCATATTTGACGTGGCAAGAAGCTTTGCCAGCTCGATATTTGTGGTAGAAATATCAAGGAAAATCGTTTCGTTATTCTTAATCAGTTTAAATGCTTTGGCTGCAATTGTTCTCTTTTTGTCAAGGTTAAACTGGCGTCTGTCTACTACGTCTCTCTTCAGCGGATAATCCTGTGAAAGGATTGCGCCGCCGTAGGTTCTCTTTAACTTACCGGCGTTTTCAAGAATCTTAAGATCTTTTCGGATACAGTCTTCTGTGACCTGAAACATTTCACTCAATTCCTTAACCTTGACTTTTCCGTTTTCACGAAGACATTTCTCTATTGCGCTTTGTCTTTCCTCAGTAAACATAGCCCCTCTTTCCTCATCCATTCATGATGACCTGTATCTCTCAGTGAATCCTGTTTTCTTCACTGTTCATCTTCAGGTGTAATATTGTTATTTCGGAATTCCTATTCTGTAAGTTCCGGATAATGACATTTTACAATATGACCCGGTGCAATTTCAACAGGTGTCGGCACCTGTGTCTTACATTTTTCTGTACAATGTGGGCAGCGTGTATGGAATAGACATCCACTTGGCGGATTACTCGGACTTGGAAGATCACCTTTTAAGGTAATACGCTCTTTCTTCACTTCCGGATCCGGGATCGGAACTGCGGAAAGAAGTGCTCTTGTATATGGATGTCTCGGGTTTGCATACAGTTCTTTCTTCGGAGCTGTCTCTACGATCGTACCCAGATACATAACACCGATTCTGTCTGAAATCATCTCAACGACACTCAAGTCATGGGAAATGAACAGATAGGTAAGATTAAAGTCTTTCTGTAACTGCTGCAGAAGATTTAATACCTGCGCCTGGATAGAAACATCAAGGCAGATACCGGCTCATCTGCGATGATAAGCTTTGGCTGTACAGTCAGTGCTCTGGCAATTCCGATACGCTGACGCTGACCACCGGAGAATTCATGTGGATAACGCTCTCCATGAGACGGACTTAATCCTACAGTGCCGAGAAGTTCATGTACTTTCTTAAGACGCTCTCCTGCGCTCATGTTTGTGTGGATCAGAAGTGGCTCACCGATGAGATCCTGAACTTTCATTCTCGGATTCAGGGAACCGTACGGATCCTGGAAAACCATCTGAATATCAGAACGCAGCGGACGCATTTCTTTCTCGGAAAGTCTGGAGATTTCTTTTCCTTCAAACCAGATCTCACCGGAATCCGGTGTGATCAGATGATCGATCAGTTTACCTGTCGTAGATTTCCCGCATCCGGACTCACCTACCAGAGAGAAAGTTTCACCCGGATAGATATCGAATGATACATCATTTACAGCATGGACAAATTTCTTCTTGCTGAACATTCCTCCGTTTGCCTGGAATGTTTTCTTCATATTCTTTACTGATAATAACGGCTCGCTCACAGGTTACGCCTCCTTTCCGGTTTTGTTGAGCAGATGACATCTGCATTTTCTGGTGCCTGCTTCGTTGATATCTGCAAGCTCCGGTTCCTGCTGATGACAGATATCCATTGCATATTTACATCTCGGTGCAAACTTACATCCTTTCGGCATTACGGACAGATCCGGTACGCTTCCCGGAATGGACGGAAGAGATTCCACACCACTTCCAAGTTTCGGTACAGAACCGATCAGCCCCTGTGTATATGGATGTTTCGGATCTGCAAAAAGTTCCTGCACAGGCGCTTCTTCTACGATTCGACCGGCATACATAACAACAACTCTGGAACACATTTCAGCAACAACACCAAGGTCATGTGTGATCATCAGAATACCTGTATTCTTCTTTGCCCTGATGTCCTCCATCAGCTCCAGGATCTGTGCCTGAATGGTAACGTCAAGGGCTGTAGTCGGCTCGTCCGCAATAAGAAGCTCCGGCTCACAGGACATTGCCATAGCAATCATAACACGCTGGCACATACCGCCTGAAAGCTGGTGCGGATAACTCTTTAATGTCATATCCGGTTCAGGGATACCTACTTGATTTCAGTACTTCGAATGCTCTGTTGTGCGCTTCTTCTTTGAGAAATTGTTATGGAGCAGGATTGCTTCTGTCAGCTGTTTCTCAATTCTCATACATGGATTCAGAGAGTTCATCGGCTCCTGGAAGATCATGGCAACTTCACGTCCTCTGATCTTTCTCATGCCTTTTTTATCTTCTTTGAGAAGATCCTTGCCATTAAGCAGGATCTCACCGTTAGAAATCTTACTGTTACGTGCCAGAAGTTTCATAATGGAAAGGGAGGTTACGGATTTACCGCATCCGGACTCTCCTACCAGACCAAGGATCTCACCTGGCTGAATGGAGAAACTTACATTATTAACTGCTGTCACCCATGTTTTATCTCTTTTAAACTCCGTACGGAGGTTCTTTACTTCTAATAATTTTTCTGCCATGGTTTCTTCCTCCTAGTTCATCTTTGGATCCAGGGTATCTCTGAGACCGTCGCCCAGCAGGTTGAATGCCAGAACTGTAAGGAAGATCAGAATACCAGGGAACAGTACCATGTGAGGAGCTGTATTCAGATAGTTACGTCCTGTGGAAAGCATGGAACCCCAGTCAGGCTCTGTAACATTTGCACCGAATCCCAGGAAGCTTAAGGATGATGCAGCAAGGATTGCAGTACCTACACGCATGGTAAAGTTAACGATCATAGACTGGATCGTACCAGGGAAAATATGTACAAACAGGATTCTTGTGTTTGAACATCCCAGGGAGCGGGCAACCTCTACATAAGGAGCCTGCTTTACGGAAATCGTCGCGCTTCGTATGATTCGTGCGAAGGACGGCACTGTAAATACCGCAACTGCATCATAACGTTTACCATACCCTGTCCGATGATGGCAACAACTGCGATAGCCAGCAGGATATCAGGAAAAGCGAAAAGTACATCACAGCATCTCATAATCAGGGAATCGATAATTCCGCCGTAGAAACCTGCGATCAGTCCAAGAACAACACCGATAGCCGTACCAATGATCGTCGCTGTCAGCGCGCATGTAAGAGAAAGTCTGGTACCAACCATCAGACGGGAGAAAACATCCTGTCCGTATTCATTGGTTCCCCAGATGTGGGCTGCGCTTGGCCCCTGCATCATAGCTGTGTAATCCGGTGCCTGTGGATCATACGGAACTACATATGGTCCGATGATTGCCATTAAGATAATAAAAACTATAAATGCCAGAGAAATCACTGCTGTTTTTCTCTTCATAAATTTCTTGACAAATTCTTTGAACTTGCTCTGTGCCTTAGGGAGTTCTTCGGCAGCAGCAAGGTTAATGTTTGATGTTGTGTTCTTATCTGCCATCTTCTCTCCTCCTCTACTCATAACGTACTCTTGGGTTAATCACGCCATAAAGAACATCTACGATCAGGTTGATCAGGATATATTCTGTAGCAAAGAACAGAAGTAATGCCTGAACAACTTTGTAATCTCTCATCTGGATGGAGTCTACCAGAAGACGTCCAAGTCCGGGAATGGAGAATACTGTCTCTGCCATAACAGATCCGGAAAGGAGACCACCAATCTGAAGTCCGGCTACTGTTACGATCTCGATCAGAGAGTTCTTAAATGCATGGCGCATAACAACCAGTGATTCAGAAAGACCTTTGGCACGTGCGGTACGCACATAGTCCTCACGCATGGTCTCAAGCATGGAAGATCTGGAAAATCTGGCAAGTACGGCCATGATTCCTGCTCCCATTGTAAGTGATGGAAGAATATAGCTCTTCCAGGTTTCCAGTCCACTGGTTGGAAGCCATCCCAGGCTTACTGAGAAAAGCTGGATTAATTCCAGACCTAACCAGAAACTTGGAACAGATATACCTGCGATTGCTATGATCATACCTACATAATCAAGAATTCTGCCATGAAATACGGCAGCGATGATACCGATTGCAATACCGATGATCGCAGCCCATATCATGGATGAGAATGTCAGCATGATAGTTGGTTTCAGTCTTGGTGCGATTGTCTCTACTACGGTTTTACCGTTTTTGATAGAGCTTCCCAGATCTCCTGTAAAAAGACCTTTCATATATTTGCCATACTGTACAAGTAGTGGCTCATCCAGTCCCAGCTGTTCACGTACAACTGCCACATCTTCCTTTGTTGCATCCTGACCGGCTACCAGTCTTGCCGGATCACCGGGAATCATATGGATAAACATAAATACTACGAATGAGATAACCAGAAGCAGCGGATCGTGCTTGCCAAACGTTTACCTAAATAACGTCCCATATTTTTCCTCCTTATCATTTTCTTACCTGTTGTTTATATTGATGCTTTATAGTCGGAGAACTGCCATAGTGAATCTTATGGCAGTTCTCCGGTTTGAACATCCTTGTCCTGTATTCACACTGCTGTATCGGCAGTATTTTTATGGAATTGCTGCAATTTCAGATCAGGCAGCCAGATTTATGTTCTTCGCAGCCTGGTCTCAAACAAATTACTACTGTGCTAAAGTTGCATTTGCGAAGTTAAATGTCCATCCGGAGATACATATACGCCAGACAGATAAGATTTTGTAGAATAGATGATCTGGTCATTGCCAAGGAATAACCACGGGCATGCTTCCCATGCGATCTTCTGAGCATCGCCGTAGTATTTAGCCTGCTCTTCTTCGTTAGCTGTTGCAAGACCTTCGTCCATATCTTTATCAAAATCAGCATCGTTGAAGTATGCTGTATTTGCACTTGTAGGAGGGCACATTGTGCTGTAAAGCAGGGAACGTAAAGAACCATCCATTGTGAAGTCAGATGCAGACCAGTTTACATACCACATATTGATCTCAGCATCTTCTTTGTCAACATAAATCTTGTCACTTACAGTTGCAGGCTCCATTGGCTGAACGTCAACTTCGATACCGATCTGAGCAAGCTGCTGGGAAATAAATGTCATACCTTTGATTTCCTGTGTTGTGTTATCGCCCCACAGAGTAAGTTTGAATCCGTCTTCGTATCCGGCTTCTTTCATAAGTTCTTTTGCTTTGTCTACATCATATGTGTAAGCATCCTGCTCTTCATATCCGCCGATGATAGATGGAACTACAGATGTAGCCGGTTTTCCGTATCCGGAATACATTAACTGGATGTATGCATCTTTGTCGATCGCATAGTTCATAGCCTGACGTACTTTTACATCAGAAAGCTGTTCCAGATCCATGTTCAGAGTTACATATCTCATGATGTTGGAGTCTGTTGTAAGGATGTTTACATCGTCTGTTCCTTTGATTGCTTCAATCTGGTCAGACGGTGTAGGATAGATGAAATCTGCTTCACCTGTCTGAAGCATAGCTGTACGTGCACCTGCTTCCGGAACCTCTTTGATTGTTACAGTGTCAACGCCCGGTTTGTCTCCCCAGTAATCATCATTGCGCTTAAAGCTTGTGTGGTCTCCCTCTTCCCATTCTGTACATACATATGGGCCGGTTCCGCATGGATGGTTCATGATATCATTGCCATACTCTTCAAGAGCTGCAGGCTGATGATACAGAACTGTGTCAGACGGTTGATAAATGGTGCCCATGCCTGTGTCAGTTTGATAACCAGTGTGTAATCATCCGGTGTTTCAATGCTGTCTACACGAGGTGTTTCAGATCCGTCTTCGTTAGTTACGATAAATGTTCTTCTCTGACGAAGGTTGTTGTCTTTGTTAACTACACGATCGTAGTTTGCTTTAACTGCTGCTGCATTGAAGTCTGTTCCGTCCTGGAATTTAACGCCCTGACGAAGTTTGAAAGTATAAGTAAGAGAGTCATCGGAAACTTCCCATGATTCAGCAAGTTTGCCTGTTAATTCCTGGTTCTCATCAAAAGAAACCAGTGTCTCGTATACACCACGTGTAGCAGAGATTGCGTTTGTATCCGGAATGTTTGCCGGGTCCATGGAGCTTACGCTTCCTTCGATTGCGATCACCAGATCATTGTCGGATGATTTGGAATCTTCATTTGTGGCTTTGAGAATATACCGTCATCATCTGCTGCAAATGCTGTAGCGGACATGGAAACTGTCATTACTCCTGCAAGAGCTGCTGCCATAACTTTTTTGTACATTTTCATAGTTTTCTCTCCTTTTCTTTCTGTACATTGTTACTTAGTTACAATCACGAAGTTAATTTTGGGTACAAAAAAGTGTTTTTATATTTTTGCGTCTTTGCAATGTATAAAAATCGTGCAGCAATCCATTTACTTACATGCGCCTTTGCATCTTCATAAAAACACTTAGTTGTTTAACTTGACTCCAGTATAGCAATCTGTTGTCCTATTGTCAATTATTTTATCGTATTTTATATTATTTTGGTGGTATTATACCAATATCTGACAGTGAAATTGGTATAAATCACTATCGATCAAGGATTATTTATTCTTGTTTGGTATTATTTGGCTATAATCTGTACAAACAATAAATCCTCTAACCTTATAGTTGGTTCAGAGGACTTATGTTGTTATCATATCTGTTTCTTCACATGAACCTGTAACTGATTGTACGGGATTTCAATTCCGTTTGCATCAAATGCTTCTTTGATCAGTTCATTAAGCCGCCACCTGGCAGGCCAGTATTTCTCCGTAGCCACCCACACACGCAGGCCCATGACCACTGCGCTCTCTCCAAGCTCATCTACAAACACCACCATTCCCTGGTCGTCTTTCGTATCTTCATCATTATGAAGGATTTCTTCCAGGATTGCTTTTGCTTTCTTAATGTCTGAATCATAAGAAATTCCTACTTTGATCTCCAGCTTACGAAGATCTCTGGCAGTTACATTTGTAATAATACTGCCGGACAGCGTTCCATTTGGGATTACAATGTGTTTGTTATCTATGGAAATCAGAGTTGTATAACAGATTTCTATTTTGTATACAGTTCCTTCGCACCCATTCTGCTGTGCGATAATGATATAATCCCCCACTTGAAATGGTTTGAAGATCAGAAGCATGATCCCGCCCGCGATATTTGCAAGGCCGCCCTGCAATGCAAGACCTACCGTTACACCAGCAGTACCAAGCAGTGCTGCAATAGAGGATTCCCTTACACCAAAATGAGTGGCAATGCTAAATACCAGCAAAATGTAAAGTACAATTCTCAACAGCGACCCTGTAAACTGGATCACACCTTTGTCTACAGACGCACGCTCCATGGACTCTTTATGAAAGAAACAAACCACTGGATCACTTTGCGCCCGCCCACAAATACCAGCAATGCCATGACTACTTTCAGCCCCAGTTTCGTCAAAGCCGGAAGATAGTCTGAAAAATACTGCTTATAGCTGTAATATAAACTTTTTGCCTCCTGAATTTCCTGGTCCAATATTTTTCACCTGCTCTCTTATATTTTTGTCATGTATTATTTTTCTGCCCTTCTTTCATTTAACAGGCAGCTTTTCATATAATATCAGGGTTAAAAGATGTCTTTCCCCTGACTTGATATCTACGAATTACTCCGCTGCTTTGCAGATCCCGCAATTCTCATATAAGAGTAGCATAACATACCTCATTCTCTGTAACAATCAATTTTATTCGGGCAAAAAAGAAAGCGGACAATATATCCGCTTTACTGACACAGGATTTCACGCTCTGATGAGCTAAAATCAATATGCATTATTTATAAGGATTGCTATAAGCGCAGAATAATACCCTCATTTCCCGAAAACAGAAAATAAATAATTAGTTGAATAATCAGTATCGCTGGAACTCCTGTCTTAAATTTCGGCTTTCTTGTTTTATGATGAAATACCTTCATACCGGCCAGAGCTCCCACCGACCCTCCGATCACCGCCAGAAATATCAGCTGCGCTTCCGGTATGCGCCACTGTCCGGCTTTTGCCCTGCTTTTATCCAAGCCATAGATAAAAAATGTGACTACATTAATGATAATCACATAAATATATAGAAGATTTGTAGATGTCATCTGCACCTGCGAATTCCTTTCTTTAATCTTAACATGCCAAACCTGCGATCACTGATTCAAAATCCTCATCATAACCATCATATTTAAGTTCCAGAGGTTCTTCCACATCAAGGCTTAATACTCCGAGAATAGATTTGGCATCAATAAAAATTTTTCCTTTAGATACAATGTCAATATCAAATGGACATCTGACTGCCGCACAGACCAGTTTCTTTGCTGCCTCTACGTCATTAATCTTAATTGTCTTATTTGCTGTTGTCATATTCGGTAATCTCCCTTCCCTTTTGGTCTCCGTCCTATTGTCAGGACTTTTATATTGATTTTTTGACCCAGTCGTATTATACTGATTCACACATTGATATACAAACGTTATTTTTCTATATCAGATATTCTATTTTTATATAGCATAAGGAGCCGACTGTATCATGATTCTTGATTATTATCGTATTTTTTATTATGTAGCTCAGTACAAGAGCTTTTCCAAAGCAGCCGACGTTATGGGAAACAATCAGCCTAACATTACCCGGTGTATGAATATTCTGGAGAATGAGCTGGGATGTAAACTTTTTATCCGTTCCAATCGCGGAGTACAGCTGACCATTGAAGGAGAAAGACTTTTTGAACATGTATCAATTGCAATAGAACAGCTTGTATCAGGAGAAAATGAACTTCTCAAAGATAAAGGTCTGGAAAGCGGACTTGTAAATATTGGTGCCAGTGAAATCGCACTGCGTTTATTCCTGCTGAACGAACTGGAAGTCTTTCATCACCGTTATCCACATGTAAAGCTGAGAATCTCTAATCATTCCACACCACAGGCAGTTCAGGCACTGGAAAACGGTCTGGTAGACTTTGCAGTAGTTACCACACCTGTCGCTCTGAAAAAACCACTTCAGAGAATTCCCCTCTATTCTTTCCGCGAGATCCTTATAGGTGGAGAGGAATATGCGGAAACAGCTTCCAACAAACACTGTCTTCAGGATCTGCAGGATATCCCTCTGATCGGGATTGCTCCCGGAAGCAGTACAAGAGAATTATATACACAGTATTTTATGCGCCATAACCTTCCCTTCTCACCTGATATGGAAGTGGCAACTACTGACCAGATCTTCCCTATGGTGCAGCACAACCTGGGAATCGGATTCTTCCCTGAAGAGCTTGCTGCTGAACATATTGCTCAGGGGAAAATCGTCCAGATTCCCATTGAAGAGCCTCTTCCTGAACGAAAAATCTGTCTGATCCGCAATGTAAAAAGGCCACAGAGCATTGCAGCACGCAGCCTTGAAGAACACCTCACATCACACCGGGAAACAGAATAACTGTTACTGCAGACAGCAGTACCCCCAAAAACAGGGATCACTCCTGCAGATATCCGGTCTGCAGTGGTAATCCCTGTTTTATTGATGTTATTTATTTAATCCTTTCATGGATAAGCTGATACGTTTTTTCTTCATATCAACTCCGATTACTCTTACATCTACGATATCCCCTACACTCACCGCTTCCAGAGGATGTTTGATAAATCTCTCTGTCATCTCGGAAATGTGCACCAGACCGTCCTGATGTACACCGATATCTACAAATGCACCGAAATCAATAACATTACGGACAGTTCCCTTCAGCACCATTCCTTCTTTCAGATCTTTCATTTCAAGAACGTCTGAACGAAGGATCGGTTTCGGCATGTCATCACGAGGATCACGGGCCGGTTTCTCCAGTTCCTTTACAATATCACGAAGTGTGATCTCACCGATTCCCAGTTCTGCTGCCATCTTCTTATAGTCTTTTACCTGCAGGGAAAGTCCAAGGAGATTTCCTGCCACAACATCATTTGGCTTATATCCAAGTTTTGAAAGAAGTGCAGATGCTGCTTCATAGCTTTCAGGATGTACACTTGTTGCATCCAGAGGATTCTTTCCACCGGAAATACGCATGAAACCTGCACACTGTTCAAATGCCTTCGGTCCTAATTTCGCTACTTTGAGAAGTTCTTTTCTGTCTGTAAACTGACCGTTCTCTTCTCTGTAAGCTACGATATTTTTGGCAATTGCTTTGCTGATACCGGAAATATACTCAAGCAGAGATGCAGATGCTGTATTTAAATCTACACCAACTTTATTTACACTGTCTTCTACAACGCCGCTTAATGCTTCATCCAGTTTCTTCTGGTTCATATCATGCTGATACTGACCCACACCGATAGATTTCGGATCGATCTTAACCAGTTCTGCAAGCGGATCCTGTACACGTCTTGCAATGGAAGCCGCACTTCTCTGTCCTACATCAAAGTTCGGGAATTCCTCTGTCGCCAGTTTGCTTGCAGAATACACAGATGCTCCTGCCTCATTTGTGATAACATACTGCACCTTTTTTTCCGGGATTTCTTTGAGCATATCTACGATCACCTGCTCGGATTCACGACATGCTGTACCGTTTCCTACTGAAATAAGGGATACACCGTATTTTTCGATCATACCTTCCACTGTATCCTTGGCAGCACGGATCTTTTTCTCAGTAGTCGGAGCTGTGGGATAAACAACTGTTGTATCCAGAACTTTACCTGTTGCATCTACAACTGCCAGCTTACAGCCTGTACGGAACGCAGGGTCCCATCCAAGTACGACTTTGCCTGCGATTGGAGCTGCATCAGAAGCTGTTCCAGATTCTTGCCAAATACATGGATCGCGCCGTCTTCTGCCTTATCAGTAAGGTCACTGCGGATTTCTCGCTCGATAGCCGGTCCGATCAGACGTTTGTAACTGTCTTCTACAACTGCTTTCAGAATCGGAGTTGTATTCGGGTTGTCTTTTTGATCACTCTCTTATTCAAATAACGAAGGATGTCTTCCTCCGGTGCATTTACTTTAACAGTGATAAATTTCTCTTTCTCACCACGGTTTAACGCAAGAATACGGTGTCCTGCCAGTTTCCTGACCGGCTCCTCGAATTCATAATACATCTCATATACAGACTGAGTTTCCGCATTCTTTGCTGTGGAAGAAATACTTCCGTTCTTTGTTGTCAGGTTACGGATGTAGATACGATAGTCTGCTTCATCGGAAATACGCTCTGCAATAATATCTTTAGCTCCGTTCAATGCTTCTGCAACATTCTTAACACCCTTTTCTTCGGAGACATACGCCCTGGCTTCCTCTTCTACCGGCTTGTCTGTCATCTGCAGAAGAATGATATCTGCCAGTGGTTCCAGCCCTTTCTCTTTGGCAATTGTCGCACGGGTACGACGTTTCGGGCGATATGGTCTGTATAAGTCCTCTACTACAACCAGTGTCTGGGCATCCAGAATCTGTTTCTTCAGTTCCTCAGTCAGCTTGCCCTGGTCTTCGATGCTCTTTAATACCTGATTCTTCTTATCTTCCAGATTTCTCAGATACGTCAGTCTCTCAAAGAGTGTACGAAGCTGCTCATCATTAAGGGAACCTGTTGCTTCTTTTCTGTATCGGGAAATGAATGGGATGGTGTTGCCTTCGTCAATTAATTTGACTGCGGCTTCTACCTGCCATTTCTCCACCTTCAATTCCTGTGTGATTACCTGAATAATATCCATTAATTTTTTATCTCCTCTTGTTGCTTTTCAGAATGCAGATACGTGTAATCGACCCTTGCATCCACATTGTTTTTCTTCTATAGCATAAAAAACGCTCTTGTGATAGGGTATCAATCTGGCGTTCATTTGTCAAGTGTGGGATTGATTCTGCCAATATGATACATACTGCCGGAATAACATTAGCCAAAATATTCATCCAGTTGTCTGATAAACTCTTCCGGCACTTTCCGTTCAAACGGAAAAATTTCGATGTTTCCCAGTCTGTCCGCGATATGCCCCAGTAAAATCGCGCTTCTCTCCAACGACCAGTCCGACAGCAGTGCAATGGTATCATGACGTGTATGCATGCCAAATCCATCCCTGTTTAATGTCATAGCCGGAATACCTTTCCACGCAAAGGTGTTAGAATCGCTTCCCCAGATCTGATTCTTTGTAGACATGCCGATTCCTGTCTCATGAGCCATATATGTGATCATATTGCAGATTGACGCATCACCTGTCACTCCTACAACCGTTCCGCCCACAAGCTGTCCTGCGAGGTCTACATTCATATTGAAACGATGAGCCGGAAGTTCTGTTTCATGTTCTTTAATATAGTTCCGACTTCCAAGCAGACCTTTCTCTTCTGCACCAAACCATACGAATTCCATTGTTCTGCGTGGTCTGTGTTCTTTGAAATATCTGCAAAGTTCCATGATGATCGCGGCACCGGACATATTATCGTAAGCACCAGGTCCCTCCGGTACTGAATCATAGTGTGCAGTAAGAGTCAGGATCTCCTCTGCTTTATCTGTTCCTTTGATTCGTGCCACTACATTTCGGGATGTACGTGTCACTGTCTCCTGTTCTACGGACAGGCAAGCCTTAGCTGCCCCTCTTGTCACTAGTTCGACAGCATCTTTATAATGAATGCTTACACCCGGAATTCTGTTATCGTAATTTGCCGCTTCTATCCCGGCTGCTTTTTTCTCTTCACCTGGCAGATTCTTCGGTAAGCTGTATGCACGCGGTGTCAAATCTACGCCCTCGTCCAATGGGGAACCGGCAATACTGATAAAACCGGCTACACCTGCTTTCACCAGTTTCTGGTACAGTTCCTTTCTTACCGGGTCATTTACCATAACAATTTTTCCTCTGGCATTTGCGAGGCTGATCTCATCAGCATTCTCCACATACAAAAAAGATTCATTCCGTCCATTCTCATCTGTATTGGCACATCTTCCATATCCGGTTACGATGTATTCTTTTGCATATGGTTCCGTTATCGTAAGCTTCGCCTTTTTTACCTGAAAAGTTTCAAAACAAAACTCTTCCAGATGGTTCTCCACACCAAAACTATTCAATGTTTCCTGAATAATCGTTGCTGCTTTTTCCTCTCCTACAGTTCCTGCCTCTCTGATATAATCAAACTCCGCCAGAAACTCCATCTGACGTTTTCCACTGATTTCATTTGTGTTCATAATTGTAAAAGCCTTCCTTAATTAATATTTGTTATACTGGCAACATAAAAAGTTCTATCATTACTGAAAACAAAGTTAACAGTAACGTTCTACCCTCTTAATACTCTGCATTTCTTTTTATAACAGGCTATACCATATTTGTAAATTGTTTCCATTCCATCCTGTTCCAGCTGCGTTTCATATTGTTTCTTCTCTATCTGCTCTACAGCTCTTTTGCATGCAGAATCCAGACTGCCGTTTTCAGCATATTTAACTTCAATCACCAGCCCCGTTTTCTCCTGTGGAATCTCCACCACAATATCTGCATATCCTGTGCCTGATTCCAGATTAGAACGAACCTTCCATTTTCCCTGACCACGTAAAAGTCCCAGCAGCAGCCCATGATAAAAGCTTTCTTTTCTGTTTGAAGGAGCTCCTGTATCACGAATACTTATTGTTTCTACCAGATATTCATTGAACAGTTCCTGAAATTTATCTACCTCTCCTATTTTAACTGCCTGACAGAAATTTAAAAGCCGGTCTGTATTTCCATAAATTACAGTTTCTGACATCCACTCACGTACCTGCATCACAAATATTGCCCGAATTTCTTTATTAGGTATCTCCAGATTATAATGTCTGCCATCTGATGAAGGAGTTTTGGAAGTCAGATATCCGGTCGTATATAAAATACTCCATAAATTTTCTTTCTTAGTATCCGCCTCTCCTTCCCGGGGATCGTCCAGATCTTTATAAGTCATTTCCATATGAATTTCTTTAGTGATACTTTTTCCTTCAATCAGCTGCTCGATTTCATCCCTCATCCCAGAATCTGCTCGTCTGATTAGTTTTTTCACTATTTCATTTCCACTTGTATTGATCCAGTAGAGCTTGGGCGGTACATTTCTGTCGCCTATATGTTCCCGTATATAATTCAATACATCCCAGGGGCAGTAAATTTCTTCTTTTCCAAACTGATAACCATCATACCATTCTTTCACAACAGGATACAGTTCTTCCATTTCATAGTATGACAATAATCCCCTTACTTCCTGATCTGTAAATCCAAAGTATTCCCCATAGTCACTATCAGAAACCGTATGAACTGTAAAATTATTGATTCCTGTAAAAATACTCTCCTTGGAAATTCTCAAACATCCGGTAATCACTGCAAACCGCAGATTGCTGTTAGTTTTTAGTACCTGACTAAACAGGGAACGGATCAGCTGGACCATTTGCTCATAATAACCATTTACATAGGCTTTATCTAAAGGGACATCATATTCATCGATCAATATAATTACCTCTGTCCCTGTGTGTTTATATAACAGAGCGGACAACGTTTTTAAACTGGCAGTAAGCTGCGAAGTTTTTTCAAATCTGCCTGTCAGCAAAGGCTCCAGCCTGGCTTTCTCATAAAGAGTAAGCTTCGGGCTATCCATCAAATATTGAAAACGCAGAGCCTCATCGCTGATTACTGTTTCCAGCATATCCTTTGCTTCCTCAAAGCTATTGCCTTCCACATCCTTCAAACTGACAGATATTACCGAAAATTTCCCCATGTACTCTTCACAGATCTGCTTTTCGGCGGAAATCTCCAGGCCATCAAATAATCTTTTATCCGTCCCAATCTCAAAAAAAGCTTTCAGCATATCCATATTCAGGCTTTTCCCAAAGCGTCTTGGACGGGTAAATAAGTTGACTTCCGTCCAAGACTCCAGCAATTCTTTAATAAAGCCTGTTTTATCTATATAGTAAAAGTCATGCTCACGAATATCACGAAACATCTCTATTCCCACCGGAAGTTTTTTCTTTTTTGTTTCCATAACAGCGCGGCCTCCTTCTTATATATATTGTCTAATTCGGTTCAATCATGTACAGTAATCTTATCATGTCCAGAAAAGATTCTCAATGTAAAATATCCAAAAAAGACCTTTCTCTGACAATAAATCGTATCTGAGAAAAGTCTTTTTTATATCTGATATATTTTTATTTTATAGCAATCCTCGTAAATAATGCATTTAAGACAGTTCGGCAGAGTGCGAAAGACAAGGAAGATATCTGCAGGCGTGCTGACACACGGCAAAGATATCTGACGCAGGATTTCACACTCTGATGGGCTGGATTAAGATGCATTATTTTAGAGGATTGCTATAGGCTATTGAAGTATTCATCCATGGTTTTGGTTCGTTATCTTCTTCCTCTTTCGGAGCAGTCTGTGTCTGAGTACTTTGCATGTCATTTTTTTCCGTATTATATTGATCATGCTTTTCTTCCGCATTTGTCTGACTACGTAAATCGTCCTGCATTTCTGTATTTTCCCAGGAATTATGCTCGATATCTCCCGTCTCTTTATTTCCAGAAGAGACATTATCTTTATTATTTTCATAATAGACCGTTGAAGATTCTCCTGTCACATTCCAAAAATGCTGCGGATGCGTCTGATCTTCCTGTGGCTGTTCACTCTGTGAATGGCTGTCAAACATAGGATTCACATAGTCTCGTGCTGCACGTTCCTCTTCCTGTTTCTGCACTTTAAGCTCCCCTGTCAGATCACGATAGAACATTACTTCTGTCATGGCCATATATGGAAATATCCACAAGAGTGCAATATAGAACGTAAAAACAGAAAGAAACATCAATGGAATAAAGCTTATCTTCAACATAAGATATCTTCCGAAGTTTCCATGCATCATCTCCAGACTCTCTTTCATAGCCTCTGTACTTTTCAGTTCCGGTTTATCTGCCAGAATATAATAAGTCATCTCCAGAGGAATGACCAGAATCTGATAAACAATCATTCCCACGATCATCAGAACAACACCTGTATACAGCCAGGTAATCAGCGCCTCCACAGAAGCATCTTTACCTGGAAGATTCGCATTACTGTAAATCGTATAGGGCAACATGGTAAGCAGATTCAGTACTGCCATGAAAAATCCGACAACGATAACTCTGTCCGGATGATGTCTGTAAAAATAAAACAGGTCATTTAATGAATATGCTTTCCCTCTGGCAATATTCAAATACATATAATTCATACCTGCCGCTACCACATTGATCAGCAGAGTCAGAATAAATGTAAATGCATACGACAGCACAATATCAATTGTTTCCTCTCCCGGAAATAAAGCCGTGGATATCATGCTGCTGATCAGAGCCAGTGCCTGAACTGCAACAAACGCCAGGATCAGTATCCCATATTTTCCTGACATAGCCTGCTTCGCATAGTTTTTTAATTCACGTCTCGATGTCATGTATTTCTCCTAAATCAGTCTGCCAGACCAAAGGTATCATGTACTGCATTCATTGCGCGCACTCCGTCCTTTTCATTGATCAGAACTGTCACACGAATCTCGGATGTAGAGATCATATTGATGTTTACGCCCTCATTATAGAGGCTCTCAAACATCTTTGCTGCTACTCCGGGATTACTCATCATTCCTGCACCTACGATGGAAAGCTTCGCAATATTTCTCTCAGAATGAAGCTCTGCAAATCCAAGTCTTGCTTGATTTGCATCCAGAACTGCAACTGCATCATCCAGATCATTTCCATCGACTGTGAAGGAAATATCCTTTCTGCCCGCACGTCCGATAGACTGCAGGATCACATCTACATTAATATTCTTCTTCGCAAGGGTATCAAATAATTTAAAAGCCACACCCGGCTCATCCTTTAATCCGATTACCGCAATTCTCACTGCATCTGTATCCAGCGCAACACCGCTGATCAACATTCTCTCCACTGTAACTTCCTCCTTTACCACAGTTCCTTCACTGTTGTTTAAACTTGAACGTACCACAAGCGGCACGCCATATTTCTTCGCCATCTCCACAGAACGGTTGTGAAGCACACCTGCCCCGAGAGTCGCAAGGTCAAGCATTTCATCGTAAGTGATCTCTTTGAGCTTTCTTGCTTTCGGAACCTTACGCGGATCTGCTGTGTAAACACCATCTACATCTGTATAGATTTCACAGGCATCTGCATGAAGAGCAGCCGCAAGAGCAACCGCTGTTGTGTCAGAACCGCCTCTTCCAAGAGTCGTATAATCATCATACTTGTCAACTCCCTGGAAGCCGGTAACTATTACAATCTTTTTGCTGTCCAGCTCTCTTCTGATACGCTCTGTATCAATTCTTTTTAAACGTGCATTTCCATGACTGCTTGTCGTATGCATGGAAACCTGAAAAGCATTCAGGGAAACCGCAGGAACTCCCAGTTTATCCATCGCCATTGCCATCAGTGCAACAGACATCTGTTCTCCGATGGTAAAGAGCATATCCATCTCTCTTTTCGGCGGTTTCTCATTGACATCCCTTGCCATAGTGATCAGTTCATCCGTATATTTTCCCATTGCGGACAGAACGACAACCACGTCATTTCCTTTTTTGTACTCTTCTATACAGCGGTTGGCAACATTAAAGATACGTTCTTTATTTGCAACCGATGTACCGCCAAATTTCTTGACAATCAACATTGTTTTACTTCCTCCATAATAAGTTTACAGGAAAGAGAAGATTCTCATATCTTCCCTTTCCTGTTCTGTTTACAGTAATCACTGTACAAATATTTATCTGAAGTATTGTATCAGTGTCCACCTTATCAGGCACACTATATGATACACGAAATCTGTCAGTTTATCAATCTTTAACTCGAATCTTTGCAAGTACCTGATCTCCGATCTGAGCCAGTTTCTCTTCAAATGCTCCCTGTGTCATTTCATCAGTGATAAATGCACATTCCTGCGGAAGCTGTCCCAGGCTGATGATCTCAACATCACCAAATACCTTCTTCGCTTCTTCTGCTGCTTCTTTTTTAATTCTCACAAAAAATCTTCCTGTCACTTCATCCAGTGGTTTCAGTACTGCCGGAGTGCTGTTCCAGTTTGTCACAATGTTAACATGGAGATGTTTTGCGGCATCCACAATATCACCAACTACAGCACTTGCTGTAGGCAGTTTACCTGCACCGCTTCCATAGAACATGGCATCTCCAAGCATATTTCCATGTATAAATACTGCATTAAACACATCATTTACACTGTAAAGAGGGCTGTTCTGGCCGAGCATAAACGGTGCTACCATTGCATAACAGGTTCCGTCTGCCAGTCTGCGGCTGGTTCCAAGAAGTTTGATGGTTCTGCCAAGCTTCGCAGCATACTCCATATCTTCAGGTGTGATCTTTGTAATTCCCTCTGTATAAATATCTTCAAAATCAAAATATCTCTCATAAGCAAGAGAGGAAAGGATTGCGATCTTACGGCATGCATCGTATCCTTCCACGTCGGCGGTAGGATCTGCCTCTGCATAACCCTTCTGCTGTGCTTCCTTTAATACAGTGTCAAATTCACAGCCTTCTGTGCTCATCTTATAAAGCATGTAGTTGGTAGTTCCGTTCAGGATACCTGTTACTTCGTCAATCTCATCTCCTGTAAGGGAAGAATTGATGACACGAATGATCGGGATTCCGCCGCCACAGCTTGCTTCAAATAAGAAGTTAATGCTCTTTTCCTTTGCAATATCCATCAGCTCGCGGCCATGCTTTGCAACCAGAGCCTTATTGGAAGTGCAGACATTTTTCCTGCCAGAAGTGCCTTCTTTACAAAAGTATAAGCAGGCTCCACACCGCCCATAACCTCTACTACAATATCTACTTCCGAATCACTGACGATCTGTTCATAATCATGGACCAGAACCTTCTCTACCGGCTGTCCCGGAAAATCACGAAGATCCAGAACATATTTTACATGAAGTTCCTGTCCGGCACGTCTGGAAATGCTCTCTTTATTTTCATTTAATACTTCAAATACACCGCTTCCAACTGTGCCATATCCTAAAATTGCTACATTGATCATTTTCTTTTACTCCCTGCCTAATATTTTCAGATAATGAATTCCTTCATTCTGTTCAATCGTCTCTACCATTGCTTCTGCATCCCCCTCGCCCGGAAGAATGTCCACACTCAGAGTAAGTGTGGCAACCCCATTGATAGGAATACTCTGATGAATGGTGAGAATGTTTCCATGAAACCGTGCAATCGTCTGCAGGACAACCGACAAAAGCCCCGGTTCATCGTCCATCTGGATAATAAAGGTGATCGTCTTTCCCCTTGTCTCTTCATGAAATGGAAAAATATCATCTTTGTATTTGTAGAAAGAGCTTCTGCTGATTCCTGTGCGCTCTGCTGCATCCTGTACAGTGTCCACTTTGCCGGAGTCCAGAAGCTTCTTTGCCTCCACCACCTTCAGCAGGACTTCCGGAACTGCTCGTTCCCTCACTACAAAATATTTCTTTTTCTCTGTTACTGGTTTCTGCATATCAATTTACCTGTCCGTTCTTTAAAGACATTTGTTTTTACACACTGGATATATTATCACACCACACAAAAATACGCAAGAAATATATTCTGCTGAATCATTGTGTAAAATCATTATGCCTCAACACGAAAAAGGCTGTCCTGATTTCAGACAGCCTTTTTTATTCTTTTATTTCTTCAGTGCGATCCATTTCAGATATGCATTGATGAAAATATCAATTCCTCCGTCAAGTACTGCATCCACATTTCCGGTCTCCTCGTTTGTACGATGATCCTTTACCATGGTATATGGCTGCATAACATAAGAACGGATCTGATTTCCCCATCCGATATCTGTCACCTCACCGCGGATACCGGAGAGTTTTTCCTCTGCCTCCTGCTGCTTGAGAAGATACAGCTTGGCTTTCAGCATCTGCATGGCTTTATCTTTATTCATGTGCTGAGAACGTTCATTCTGACACTGTACCACGATTCCGGTAGGATAATGTGTGATACGGATGGCAGATGATGTCTTGTTGATATGCTGACCGCCGGCACCACTGCTTCGATAAGTGTCAATACGGATCTCATCGTCATTGATCTCTACATCCAGATCCTTCTTGATATCCGGCATAACATCACAGGATACAAAAGATGTCTGTCGCTTACCTGCTGCATTGAAAGGAGAAATACGCACCAGACGGTGAACTCCCTTCTCTGATTTCAGATAACCGTAAGCATTTGTTCCGTTTACCTGGAAAGTAACCGATTTGATACCTGCCTCATCGCCGTCCAGATAATCCAACACTTCCAGGGTAAATCCTTTCTTATCTGCCCAGCGGCTGTACATACGGTAAAGCATACCGCACCAGTCACAGGCCTCTGTTCCGCCTGCACCTGCATTCAGCTTAATGATAGCATTCTCACTGTCATATTCTCCGGAAAGAAGTGTCTTGATACGGATATTGTCAAAATCCTTCTGAAACTCATCCAGCATTTCCTGAATCTCAGGAATCAGTGCAGGATCGTTCTCCTCATATCCCATCTCGATCATGGTTTCCATATCTTCCATCTGTGTAACCAGATTCTGATAGGTCTCCATGTCATCTTTCATGTCTTTTAATTCTTTCATTTTCTTCTGGGAAACTTCTGCATCATCCCAGAAATCAGGCGCTTCCATTTCGCGCTCTAATTCTTCGACCTTCTGCTCTTTGTTAGCCAGGTCAAAGTGAATCCCTCACTTCCACTAATGGTTCTGTATAAGTCGCAAGAATGCTCTTGAACTGGTCTAATTCAACCACAGCTTCACCCACTTTCTTATTATAAATATTCTCTGTCGGACTCCCTGTGGATAACCGACTGAATTGCTATAGATTATAGCAGTCCTAGTAAATAATTCGTTTAAAATAATACCATATCTTTAAGCAAATTACAAACAAAGAATTACGCATAAAGTCTGTGTAATTTATGAGAAGAAGCTCTCTGCAACACTGATATCTGCAATATATCCCACTGTTCCTGTCATATAGACAGTTCCGTCCTCTTCCATATCGATCTGTATCATTCCGCCCGGCTGATTTACATTAATACGGGATTCCACCAGTCCTAGCTTATAGGCTGCCGCTGCTGCCGCACAGCTTCCTGTTCCGGAAGCCTTTGTATATCCGGAGCCTCTTTCCCAGATTTCAATCTCCAGATTTCCCTTGTCGATCTGACGGCAGATCTGCAGGTTCATCCTCTCCGGGAATTCATCTGCATTTTCCACATAAGGTCCCAGATTCTTTACAGCTTCTGCACTTACATTGTCTGTAAAAATAATGCAGTGTGGATTACCAACTGTCAGGCAGGTAGCCTTGTATTCTTTTCCATGGAATACGAAATTCTCCTTAATTACTTCACGAACTTCACCGGAAACAGGGATATCGCTGGAGATAAAAGATGGTTTTCCCATGTTTACTTTAAATTCCGTTGCCCGGCTGTTCAGGCATTCCACATGAATCGTGCCTGACATAGTTTCAATGTCAAATTTTTTCTCAGTAATATATCCATTATCCATCAGATATTTGGCAAAAATACGCACGCCGTTTCCACTGATGGCAGATTCACTTCCGTCTGCGTTAAAAATACGCACACCCAATTTCCCATCAATTTCTACCGGTCCATAAAGCACACCGTCAGCGCCAAGCCCAAATCCTCTCTGGCAGAGAAGTGCAATCTTCTTTCCCTGAAGCTGTACCTGATTTTTCTTCGGATCAAGAATCAGATAATCGTTTCCAAGTCCCTGATATTTACTCATAATAATTGTATTTGCCATAACCATATCTCTCCTTCTGATTTATAATCCCGGATACTTCCCGCTTTTGTATCTGCATCGATAATCAATTGTCGGGCAATCTTTCCAACTCACTTCGCCACTTGTCTGATTAAATTTTGTGTCAGGTAATTTTCTCATATCACATCCTGACTTTATATTCATTATATTTTATTATTTTTACCATGTATATAGAGTAAAATGCTTAAAATATTGCAAAAAATGCTCTGTAGATATTACAAAAAAGACCATTATATCAGTTCTCTGATATAACAGCCTTACAGCAGCATCACTCCTCTCTGTTCAGTTTTCTATTTCTTTACCCTATTTCGAAATAGTTACAAAGTTTTTACGATTACTTTGTAATTGTATGATACTATTATCGTGTAATAATGTCAATATCTTTGTAGCATATTTTCTCAGAAATTATAAAATATATTCGTTACTATTTGTTACATTCTTAGTAATAATTGTACATTTGCGCATTAAATGATATGATTATACCATGAATCAAACTTTTCCCTCCGCTTATTGCTTTCCACTGCTTATTTCTTTTCACAATCTCCACAGGGGACTTGCTTGATTCGATTAAATAATCATTGCAGATATCGATCGGAGGCAGATATGTTATTATCAGAACAGTTCTATCAGACAAAAAAACAGGATACCTGAACGAACAATTCCGACTTTTTCATCTTAAAGACCAGACCAGAAAGGAATTCTCTTACCATTATCATGATTTTCACAAGGTAGTTATCTTCATCTCCGGCAAGGCTGCTTATCATATAGAAGGAAAAGCTTATCAACTGAAACCATGGGACATTCTTCTGGTAAACCGCCATGCCATCCACCGCCCGGAGATTGATCCATCTGTTCCATATGAACGTTTTATTCTCTGGATCCAAAACGATATTCCCTGGCAGGAACTTCTGAAATGTTTCCAGAAGGCAAATGACCGAAACTATAATCTGGTCCGTCTGAACTCTGCTCTTCAGGAAAAAATGAAAGACATCCTGTTTGAACTGGAAAATTCCGCAAAATCCGATGAATATGGAAGGGAAATCCTGACACAGTCACTTTTTCTTCAGTTTATGGTTTATCTGAACCGTATCTTTCTGGAAAAGCAGTACATTTTTGATAAAAAATCCTACACCTTTGACTCGCAGATTGCCAGTATCCTTCAGTATATCAACCACAATCTGAAAGAAGATCTGTCTGTAGAAACGCTTTCTGCCAGATATTATGTAAGCAAGTACCATCTGATGCGGAAGTTCAAACAAGAAACCGGCTATACCCTTCATAATTATATTGTAAACAAGCGGCTTCTTATGGCACGTACTCTGATCTCAAATGGAATGCCTGTGACAAAAGCAGCACAGGAAAGCGGGTTCGCAGAATACAGCACTTTTTCCCGGGCATACCGTAAACAGTTCAAAACCAACCCCAGCGAAGAACTGCCTCATTATAGCAATCCTCTAAAATAATGCATCCACTACCTTTACACAACAATTCCATAACACAAAAAAGATGTAACCATGTCTGAAAGAATCTTTCTTCTCAGACATAATTACATCTTTTATTGTTCTCAGGTCGGGCAGATATTCGCGCTCCGCTTACTGTTTCACTTTCTTCTTCGCTGTCGCACAGTAGAATACGAATCCCAGCAGTACCAGTGCCACGATCATCCATCCGGCCAGTGCTGCTGTTCCCAGACCTGCAAATTTATCATAGTAACCTTTCAGATAGATCACAATGATAATCGCCGGAATTCCATAGGCAACATAATTTTTCAGACATTTCGGGAATTTCATGCCTGTACCGGCATTCACCTCTGCAATGAAATTGTCCCATCCCCATCCGTTCTTTCTGGTACAAAACAGAAGGTAACCAAGACTTCCAAGAGGAAGAAGGTTATTAGAAACAATAAAGTCTTCCAGATCCATGATGTTGCTTCCATCTCCGAATGGCTGGAATCCGGAAAGTACATTGAATCCAAGCACACATGGAATGCTTAAGATCACAACAAGAACTGCGCAGACAACAACACTCTTTTTACGGTTCCAGCCAAACAGTTCCATATTAAACACGATCAGGTTCTCAAATACAGCAATGATCGTTGAAACCGCAGCAAATGTCAGAAACAGGAAGAACAGACTTCCCCACAAAGCCCCTCCGCTCATCTTTGCAAAAATATTGGGCAGAGTGATAAAAACAAGGCTTGGACCTGCATCCGGCTGGATTCCATAGGAGAAGCATGCCGGAATAATGATAAATCCTGCTGTCAGCGCAACAAAAGTATCGAGTACGGTGATGCTTACCGCCTCTCCGGTAAGGCTTCTGGATTTGTCCAGATAACTTCCGAAGATCAACATGGCACCAATACCAATGGATAATGTAAAGAATGACTGACTCAATGCCGCAAATACTACATTACCAACTCCTGCTTCCTTAATCTTCTGAAAATCAGGAATCAGATAGAAGCTGATTCCTTCTCCCGCGCCTTCCATCATTACTGAATGAACCGCAAGGATCACCATAATGATAAGCAGTGCACTCATCATTACTTTGGAGATTTTTTCAATACCATTCTGCAATCCCATGAAACAGACTGCAAATCCGATCAGACAGATGATCACCATCCATAACATCATCGTCGGCGCATTTCCCAGCATATCGGAAAAAGACTGTGTTACTGCTTCCGGAGTCGCTCCAACGAAATCTCCCCGCAGACTCTTCACACAATAGTATATCATCCATCCTCCTACTGTTGTGTAAAACATCATCAGCATATAACATCCAATAATACCAATAAATTTCAATGGCTTCCAGCAGCTTCCTGCAGGTGCCAGTTTGTCAAAACATTTCGCAACACTTGTGTGGCTTCCCCGTCCTACCGCAAATTCTGCTACCAGAACCGGAATACCGAGAATAACCAGAAAACATAAGTAGATCAGGATAAAGGCCGCGCCTCCATATTCCCCGCAGATATACGGAAACTTCCACACGTTTCCAATACCGATGGCACATCCTGCTGACACCAGGATAAAACCAAGGCGTGAGCCGAAAGACTCTCTTTTCATACTGTTTTTCCCCCTTTATGGAATTGTTATGTGACTGTTCATCAATCATAATCACATAGCTGTGGATGTACTGAACAGTTCAGACAGATATTCACAATCTGCCAATTCAACGCGCTAACGTGTTTTTGCGCACGATAAAAGGGCCTCATGATTCAGCCCTTTTATTTTGCAGCAGACATGATCTGCTCACAATGTTCTGTTTACAAAATCATTACTGCCCGCTCTGTAGTAATGAACTCACCACTTACAAAAATGGGAGTCTTCTCAACTGAGATAAACGAGTCAGGCCTTATTCTTACGTCCACAGCACTGTTTGTATTTCTTACCGCTTCCACATGGGCAGGGATCGTTCGGATATACTTTGATTTCTTTTCTCTGAACCGGTTTCTTAGGACCGGCACTGTCATCCTTGTTTGTTCCGGTAACTTTAGCTACCTGTTCACGCTCGATCTTCTGCTCTACATGTACATGGTACAGCATACGAAGAGTATCTTCCTGAATGGATGTGATCATTTCGTTGAACATATCAAATGCACTCATTTTATATTCAACAACCGGATCTCTCTGTCCATAAGCAGCAAGTCCGATACCCTGACGAAGGATTTCCATATCATCAATGTGATCCATCCACTTGCTGTCAATGCATTTCAGAAGTACAACTCGCTCTAATTCACGAAGCTGCTCCGGTTCCGGGAACTCTGCTTCTTTTTCTTCATAGAGCTTCACTGCCTCTTCTTTCAGTTCATGTCTGATCTCATCGCGTTTCTTGCCTTTTACACTCTCAGCTGTAAGCGGTCTGATCGGAATGATCGGAGTAAGAACACCGTTAAATTCATTCAGATCCCATTCTTCGGAATCTACATCATCAGAGAAACACATATCAACATAAGTATCCACTGTATCCTGGATCATCTTATAGATTGCTTCACGCATATTCTCACCGTCGAGAACCTGACGACGTTCTTTGTAAATGATCTCACGCTGTTCATTGTTTACCTGGTCATAATCAAGAAGATTCTTACGGATACCAAAGTTGTTAAACTCAATCTTCTCCTGAGCTTTCTCAATTGCATTGGAAAGCATCTTGTGCTCAATCTGTTCATTCTCTGCAACACCAAGGGATGTAAAGATCTTCATCAGTCTCTCAGAACCGAACAGACGCATCAGGTCATCTTCCAGGGAAATATAGAAACGGGATTCACCCGGATCTCCCTGACGTCCGGAACGTCCGCGAAGCTGATTATCAATACGTCTGGACTCATGACGTTCTGTACCGATGATCATAAGACCACCCGCATTTCTTGCCACATCATCCAGTTTGATATCTGTACCACGCCGGCCATGTTAGTGGCGATCGTAACCGCTCCTGCCTGACCTGCCTGTGAAACAATCTCTGCCTCAAGTTCATGGAACTTGGCATTCAATACATTATGTTTAATTCCCTGTCTCTTCAGCATGCGGCTGAGAAGCTCGGAAGTTTCAATTGTAATGGTACCGACCAGTACAGGCTGCTGTTTAGCATGAGCTTCCACTACAGCATTGACAACTGCGTTGAATTTCTCTTTCTTTGTCATATAAACAGCATCTTCATGGTCAACTCGGATAACCGGTCTGTTAGTCGGAATCTCTACAACGTCCATTGCATAGATATCACGGAATTCTTTCTCCTCTGTGACAGCTGTACCGGTCATACCGCCCTTCTTATCATATTTATTAAAGAAGTTCTGGAAAGTGATGGTTGCCAAAGTCTTACTCTCACGTTTGATCTTAACATGCTCTTTCGCTTCAATTGCCTGATGAAGACCATCTGAGTAACGGCGTCCCGGCATGATACGTCCGGTAAATTCGTCAACAATAAGGATTTCATCATCCTTAACTACATAATCCTGATCCTTATGCATCAGGTTATGGGCACGAAGTGCAAGTGTAATATTATGCTGGATCTCCAGATTCTCCGGATCTGCCAGGTTTTCAATATGGAAAAATTTCTCGACCTTATGAACGCCCTGCTCTGTAAGGTTTACGATCTTGTCTTTCTCATTTACAACGAAGTCACCTGTCTCGATAACTTCTTCACCCATGATGGCTGCCATTTTTGTCATCTCATGGCTGGCTTCACCGCGCTCTAACTGCTGTGCAAGGATATCACAGGCCTCGTATAACTTGGTTGACTTACCGCTCTGTCCTGAAATAATCAGAGGGGTACGTGCCTCGTCGATGAGAATGGAGTCGACCTCATCGATGATACAGTAGTGCAGATCTCTCTGTACCAGCTGTTCTTTATAGATAACCATGTTGTCACGCAGATAATCGAAACCAAGTTCGTTGTTCGTAACATAGGTAACATCACAGTTGTATGCAGCACGACGCTCATCCTGCTTCATATCATTTAAAACAACACCGACTGTCAGGCCAAGAAACTCATGGATCTTTCCCATTTCTTCCGCATCTCGTTTAGCCAGATAATCGTTGACTGTTACAACATGCACACCTTTGCCTTCCAGTGCATTTAAATATGACGGAAGTGTGGCGACAAGTGTTTTACCTTCACCTGTTCTCATCTCTGCGATACGTCCCTGATGGAGAATGATACCACCGATGAGCTGCACACGGAAATGTTCCATTCCAAGAACACGCTTGCCGGCTTCACGTACAACCGCAAATGCCTCAGGAAGCAGATCATCCAGTGTCTCTCCCTCTTCAAGACGTTTCTTAAATTCTCTTGTTTTTCCTCTGAGTTCTTCGTCGCTTAACTTCTGCATGTCCGGGCGCAGGCTCTCAATTTTCTCAACCAGAGGCATGATACGCTTAACCTCTCGCTGGCTGCGGGTCCCGAATACTTTTGAAAACATATTCATATTAGGTTTTACTCCTGTTTATTTCTTTTTTATACAAGCATTGCTGCCATATAACAATTACTGCTGTGCGGAATAATTTCTGTTCACTCCGTCCACAGCAGACATGTCAGCAGCATGCGGACATTACAAACACTTACTATAATACACAATACTTGTATATTCTAACACTTTCCGTTATGGAAAACAATGAATTTTTCATGAACAAACCAAGAAAATTACGGAGTCACCAAAATTTATCGCTTCGTATCCACGATCAGTCTGCCAAATTTCTGCAGTTCCCTTTTGGCCTGTACAAAATCCGGTAAATGCCACTCCCAGTTCGGAGAACCAATAGTTCCCGGTGTGTTGATATGTCCCTCTTTTCCAAGTCCGAGAATATCTGCCAGCGGAATGATCGCATATTCTGCCTGATTCTGCATGGTGTACTGCAGGAATCTGTCCTTGACAGAGCCCTGTGATGCTCCCGCCCTCTTTAACATCCGGCGGATTTTTCTTCTGGCTGCAGCACTCATGTTTCCATACCACTGCATGATCGTATCATTGTCATGAGTTCCTGTGTAGAAAATCATGTTTTCCACATCATCGAAGGTATCGCGGGCATACTTTCCACCTGTTTCTATGGAAAAGATCAGAATCTTCATTCCCTTCAGATGATAATGATCTTTCAGCATCAGAACCTCCGGACGAAGCAGGCCCAGATCCTCTGCCACCAGATCTAACCCCGGAATTTCTTTCTGAAGTGTATCAATGACCTCATATCCCGGTGCTTCGATCCATTCACCGTCAATAGCAGTCGGGCAGTCTGCCGGAATTTTCCAGTATGTGTCAAATGCACGAAAATGGTCGATTCTTATAATATCAAACAATTTGTTGCTATAGCCAATCCTGTCCACCCAGAATCTGTAATCCTGTTCTTTCATATGCTCCCAGTCATAGATCGGATTTCCCCATCTCTGCCCTGTAGCACTGAAATAATCAGGCGGTACTCCGGCGATGAAGATCGGACGTCCATCTGTATCAAGAAGAAAGTTATCTTTTCCACCCCATACGTCTACAGAATCCTGTCCCACATAGAAAGGAACATCTCCCATAATCCGGATTCCGGCATCGTTTGCAGCCTTCTTCACCTTCATCCACTGTGTGTAGAAAATATACTGAAGAAACATCTGATACTGTGCCTCTGTCTCCACCTCTGCCGGTAACTTCTGTCTGTTCTCCGGCCAGGTTCTGTATTCTTCCGGCCAGTCATTCCAGCATTCTCCGTTATTTGCTTTCTTTAATGCGCGGAACACACCATACTCATATACCATTCCTGTGAAGCAAATTCTTTATATGCTGTTTCTTCCTGTCCCTTTTTCTCTGTAAAAACATCAAACGCAGTTCTTAAGAAAGGCTCTCTGTACTGGCGGACAGCCTCATAATCTACTCTTGTAGCTCTCTCCTGAAATTCCTTTGGATGTTCCTTTAACAGACCTTCCTCTGCAAGCGCATCAAGACTGATATACAACTCATCCCCTGCACAGGAGGAATATGGCTGGTATGGGGAATTACCATAGCCAACCGGATTCAGTGGCAGTATCTGCCATATCTTTACATGATTCTCCTTTAATAACTCGATAAATTGGAATGCAGATTCTCCAAGTTCTCCGGCACCAATACGGGACGGAAGTGCGGAAACTGGCATTAATACTCCGGCTTTTCTCATGATTTTTGTGCTCCTTCCTTCTTTTTACACTTCTTCATTTATAAAATTTCGGTAACTATTCTTCAGCAATCCATTCCAACAGAACATTCCACCAGAATATATAAGTCAATATTCCATTGCCGCAGGCAATCCGGAATGAATTTCAACTTGTAATTTTTTAAGTGCTGATCAGTTACAAATTTCATAATATCTTTTGATATTTTAACATATTTAGGCCACTGCGTCAAAGCATTCCTTATGCGCTAAAGGTATATATTTTTCCTGACAAAAAAGCTCCCTTACAGAGGGCATTTTGTCTCTCTGTAAGGAAGCTTTTCTTTATGAAAACTTTTTTATGGCTGTCTATGTTCCATATTTTTGATCTTATAAGCAGATTTAGAATTCCGGTTCGATCAGACCGTAAGTATTGCCTTTACGTTTGTAAACTACATTTACCTGCTCTGTCTCTGCATTGTAGAATACAAAGAAATTATGTCCGAGCAGTTCCATCTGTACGCATGCATCTTCCGGATACATTGGTTTGATTCCGAATTTCTTGGTACGGATGATCTTAACTTCTTCATCCTCATCGTAGTCCTTGTCCAGATATGCTTTCTGGAAGTTGGCTGCTGCCTGCTGTTTGTCTACGATTTTATTTTTGTACTTGCGAAGCTGACGTTCAATGACTTCCTCTACCAGATCGATTGATACATACATGTCATTGCTTACCTGTTCGGAACGAATAATATTTCCTTTTACAGGGATTGTCACTTCAATTTTCTGTCTTTCTTTTTCAACACTTAAAGTTACTACAACTTCGGTGTCAGGAGTGAAATACCTTTCCAGTTTACTGAGCTTGTCCTGAACTGCTGTCTTAAGACCTTCTGTAACTGTAATATTTTTTCCGCTGATGATAAACTTCATGCTTCCATCCCCTTTGCTGTTTGATGAACCTATTATAACACACATTTTTAAATTTTAACACTATTTTATTAAAATTTCACATTTTTTCTGTTTACTTCAGAAATAACTTTAAAGTTCATTTGCCATTATGGGGAAATAGCAAAAATTCTGTAATTGTTCTGTACATTTTCACAGTGATTCCTGAGATTACTATAGTTAAAGTTTAATCAGTTCTGAGAATGAAATATTTCCGCCAAAAAGATCCAATGCACTGCCTACTGTGACATCCAGTCTGTCTTTTCCATATTTTCGCAGATCCTCAATATCCTTCATGGAGCCAACTCCACCTGCGTAAGTAACCGGATTTCCTTTATACTCCCCCAGCAGAGATGCAAGTTCTGTTTCAACTCCGCGTGCCTTTCCCTCCACATCTACTGCATGGACCAGAAACTCATCGCAGTAACTCCCCAGTTCTTTCATAATATCCAGTGTCATAGTGACATCTGTAAATTTCTGCCAGCGGTCTGTCACAATATAGTATTTTCCATCTTTTCTGCGACAGCTCAGGTCAAGAACCAGTTTCTCTTTTCCCACAGTCTCTTTCATTTTGTTCAGATTTTCCCAGGAAATCCTTCCATCTTTAAATACATAGGATGTAACGATCACATGACTGGCACCTGCATCAAGATATTCCCCTGCATTTTCCGGGTTCACTCCTCCGCCGATCTGTAATCCTCCCGGATAAGTATGTAATGCAAGAATCGCCTGTTCTTTTGTTGATTCATAGTATGGGGAGTCATGACCATTTAACAGAATTACATGTCCTCCTTTTATCCCTGCCTTTTTATATAATTCTGCATAGAAAGATGCATCCTGCTCAGATACAAAATTCTCACTTGCCTGATCCTGTACGTCCGTAAGGCTTCCACCTACGATCTGCTTTACTTTTCCATTATGTATATCAATACATGGGCGAAATTTCATAAAATTCGTACCTCCATATCCGTTATATGTACTCTCAGAATCTTTTTGTACTTATAGCAAGCCTCTTAAATTAATGCATTTGAGACAGTTCAGCAGAGTGCGAAAGACAAGGAAGATATCTGCAGGCGTGCTGACGCAGGATTTCAGTTACTGTTCACTCCGTTCACAGTAACGGATTTCACGCTCTGATGAGCTGAATCAATATGCATTATTTACAATGATTGCTATAGTTAGATGCAAAAACAAATGCAATAAAACCTTCGGGAGTACACTATTTAAATTTTACCAATTTAACACGATAATACCATAAATTATTCCTGATGTCTATCTTCCTTCTGCCGCATTACCAACAGCATCCCCCACATCTTCTACAGCATTACCTACCCCTTCGCCCAGATCTTTGACGCTGTTTCCCAGTTCACCGGATACTGTGCCGTCACCGTTGTTGTTTTCATCAATTCTGGTATTATCTGCAGTGTTATCTGTTGCATTGCTATTCTGTTCTGTCTCATTTTCTGTAACTTCATCCTCTGCGGCAGTTCCATTATCTGTGACGGTTCCACCATTATTTACATTTTTATCTGCAGCATTGTTTCCTGATGTGCTATTTCCATTTGTATTGTTTTCTCCTGCGTTATTTTCCATGTTATCATCGTTTGCAGCATTATTATCCGTCATATTTTCTTCGTTTGTGTCTGCCTCATCAGCTGCTTTATTTGCATTTCCACATGCTGTGAACATGCACAGTGACATAATAAGTGCTGTACCTGTCAGAATCTTTTTTACCTTTATTCCCATATTCATCTCCTGTTCCCGGAAAGCATTCTGCCGGTCCATGCAGCAGAACCTCTCCGTCTTTTCATGTTTTTATATTATGTTTTTAATATGTGCCAAAAACTCAATACTATTCTGGAAAAAATTTACTTTTCATGCTATGATTTAAATAATACAAAACAGATTACTCCGTACATATATACTCCTACAATCTAGCGTACCGACAAATTGCTATAGCAGGATTTCACTCATTAATGAGATGGATTGACTGCAGTATTTTACGGAACATCTATAACTCATAGTTACAGGAGGTTATCATGAAAAGAAAAAGGAATCATTCACTTCGCAGCTCTGTTTTCATATTTCTGGCTGCACTTTTCCTGCTGTTTACCTGCAGTGTTTCTACTATCTATGCATCTACACTTCAGAAACCTGATATCGCAGCATCGGGAAAATTTGTAAAGAACGGCGATTACTGGATTTACCGCTATGATGATAAAACCATCGCCAAAAATGTATTTCTGAAAATTGACAAAAAGACCTATTATTTTAACAAACTCGGACACCGCTGGTGCAGCTGGCATACGATCAAAGGCAAAAATTATTATTTCGGAACCAGATCTCAGGGATATCTGATAAAGAATTCTCTTATCAAATATAAAGGAAATTATTACTATGTCGGTAAAGACGGTGCCATGGTTACCGGATGGTACACTGACAAATCCGGAAAGAAATACTATTTTGGCAAAGACGGAAAAGCAGTTACAGGAAAACACAAGATCAAGGGAACTTACTATTACTTTAACCAGAATGGTACTGTCACCCACACCGGATTAAATTATTCCCTTTCCTCTGACTGTGCACTTCTCATGAATGCAGATACCGGTCAGATTATTTATGGCAAAAATGAAAATGTTGCTCATGCCAACGCCAGCACAACCAAGATTATGACCTGTATCCTTGCACTTGAAAACTGCAAATTAAACGAAAAAGTAAAGTTCTCCCCTTACGCAGCATCTATTGAACCCAGCAAGCTTTATGCAAATGCAGGAGAAATATTTTATCTGAAAGATCTGCTTTATTCCCTGATGCTTCCCTCCCACAACGACACCGCAGTTGCCATTGCCGAACACGTCAGCGGTTCCACTGCAAAGTTTGTTAAATTAATGAATAAAAAAGCAGCAGAGATCGGATGTACGAATACACATTTCGCAACCCCAAATGGTCTGGATGCAGGGTATAACCATTACACAACAGCTTCTGACCTGGCAAAAATTGCCCAGTATGCGATCAAAAAGCCTATGTTCCGCAAACTGGTGAGCACCGGCTATTATTCTTTCTCTAATCTCAACACCGGCAGAAGCTATTCTATCGGCACCACCAACGCCCTGCTCGGCAATGTTCCGGGAGTTCAGGGTATGAAAACAGGCTATACCAACAAAGCAGGCTATTGTTTTGTCGGACTTTCTTATTCCGCAAGGGGAAACACCTATATTTCTGTTGTCCTGGGTGCAGATTCATCTTCTGCCCGCTGGCAGGATTCCAGAACATTGCTGACTTACGCATATAATCATTGATCAGAATTATTATAGCAGCATACAGGTCAATATTACAAAAAAGGAAAGTGTTCTGAAACATCAGATACACTTTCCTTTTATATATTTTATTTCACTGCTATGAAGATACTGAAAATTACCAGTTATCAATTTTTACTGCATTCCTGATTATTTTGCACTAATAACATCGCTCATATCATATCTTCCTGCCGGTTTGCCTGCAAGGAATTTCGCAGCTTCAACAGCACCCTTTCCAAATACAGCTTTGGAATATGCAGTATGCTTAAATTCAATCACTTCATCCGGACCTGCGAAGATCACTTCATGTTCTCCTACGATTGTTCCACCGCGGACTGCTGAGATACCGATTTCCTTATCATCTCGCATTTCACGTCTCTGGCTGCGGTCATAGGTATAATGATACCGGTTATCCATTGCCTCATTAATGCTGTCAGCCAGTGCAAGTGCTGTTCCGCTTGGTGCATCCAGTTTCAGTCTGTGATGCTTCTCAACAATCTCCATGTCAAATCCTGCTGTTGCCAGAACCTTTGCCGCATCCTGAAGCAGTTTCATCAGAGTATTGATTCCAAGAGACATATTTGCAGATTTCAGAACTGCGACATTCTTAGATGTCTCTTCCACCTTTGCGAGCTGCTCCTCGCTTAAACCGTTGTACATAATACAACCGGGAGTTTGCGTTTCTCACAGTAAGCAAGAAGTGCATCTGTTGCTTTTGCAGAAGAGAAGTCGATAAGGCATCTGCCTCTACCTGACATTCTTCCATATTTGTATATACAGGGTAGCTGTTCTTTCCCTGATCTGCCACATCGATACCTGCTACGATCTCAGCATCCGGATCCTTCTCCACAAGTCCGGAGATTACCTGACCCATATGACCGTTACAGCCATGCATAATAATCTTTACCATTTGTCTATTCCTCTCAATTCCAGTATACCGGCAAGTTGATTTTCCGAACAATCCTGCGGTTATATTTATGCAAGTTTAATTCCGAAATTCTTCAGTTCTTCAGCAAGTTTTGCCTTGTTTGCATCTTCCATCTCGGATAATGCATACGAAGTGGTCCCACTTCTTTGCCCATCAGATTCAGAGCTGCTTTCACCGGAATCGGGTTTACTTCACTGAACAGTGCATGAATTAACGGGATTGCCTTTAACTGAATTTCTGCTGCACCCTTTGTATCTCCTTCAAGGAATTTCATAACCATATCATGTGTTTCCTTAGGAGCAACATTAGAAAGTACGGAAATTACTCCAAGTCCGCCAAGTGAAAGGATTGGAAGTACCTGATCATCATTTCCTGAGTAGAGTTCAATGCAGCCATCAGCCATGGACATCATGGTTGCAATCTGTGAAAGATCTCCGCTTGCTGCTTTGATACCGACAATATTCTTAACATTTTTAGCCAGAGCTACTGCTGTTGCAGGCTGGATGTTACATCCTGTACGGCTCGGAACATTGTACATAATGATCGGTGTTTCCGGAACTGCCTCTGCAATAGCTGTATAATGAGCGATCAGTCCTTTCTGAGTCGCCTTGTTATAATATGGAGTCACTATAAGAAGTGCATCTGCACCGTAAGAAGCAGCCTCCTTTGACATCATAATTGCAGTTTCCGTACAGTTGGAACCTGTACCTGCGATAACCGGAACACGTTTGTTTACCTTGTCGATTGCAAACTTAATTGTCTTAAGATGCTCTCCATGCGTCATCGTTGATGATTCTCCTGTTGTTCCGCAGATAATGATCGCATCTGTACTGTTTGCAATCTGATACTCCAGAAGTTCCTCCAGTTTATCATAATTAACCTTACCATCTTCATACATAGGGGTTACGATTGCAACACCTGCACCTTTAAAAATTGCCATTTGCCTTCCTCCTTTATTCTTCTGTAATTTCCATACAGATTACTGTCCATTCATAAACAATAATCAGGTTTTATACACCTTATACAATCTCTGTTGTCAGTGTAGTTATGCTGTCTGCATATTTACGCAGGCTGTCCGGTAACGTCCGTCCCGTAAGCAGAATATGCATACTCTCATCCTTCATCTTCAGGATATCACCGATTGCCTCTGCAGTAGTGATCCCATAATCCGGAAGTGCAAGAATCTCATCCAGGAGCAGAAAATCGCATTCCTGCGTTGCGATCACTTTGCGCGCGAAATTCAAAGCATTGAGAATATTGGTTTTCTCCTCTGCCTTCTCCTGCTCATTCAGCTCCTCATATCCTTCATCATGCTTCTCAAAACGGAATATCTTAATATCCAGATTATCCAGTTCCGCCAAAAAATCCAGTTCCCTGCGCTCTCTTCCTTTCAGAAACTGAATAATAATGACGCTTTTACCCTGTGCGGAAGCTCTCAGACACTGACCGATCGCCAGAGTTGTCTTTCCCTTTCCCCGCCACAGTAACCTCTGTAAATTCTTTTTCCATAACAAACAATTCCTCTTATCGTTATTGAAATTGTACCTTCTTCTCTGTGTCATTACAGACATGATAAACAGCAGTCTGTTTTCGAC
>ENA-OQIR01000023-OQIR01000023.1-human-gut-metagenome-genome-assembly--contig:-NODE-23-length-59859-cov-4.440183_pt1 | contig 59859 bp, 71 predicted proteins | sample MGYA00242580_ERZ504745 | MGnify/ENA primary metagenome ERZ504745 (study PRJEB26092, sample SAMD00036214) | human gut metagenome | host: Homo sapiens | study: EMG produced TPA metagenomics assembly of...
ATCCGTATCCGGTTTTCTAAGCTGTGGCTGCTCGTATATGACATACTCTGTATCGCTGATGCGTCCCTGCCGGTCACGCAGCTTGTGCCGCACAATGTAACCGGCAGCCTCCAATTCCCGCAACGCAGCGCCTATGGCATCCACGCCCTCCTTACAGATCTTTGCAAGACCACGGGTGGTGTAATTCCAGTCCTCTGGCAAAGACAGCATCATGGAAAGCAGCCCCTTGGCTTTTAACGACAGGTTTGCATTTCGTAAATGATGATTGCTCATCACGGTATAATCACGGGTCCGTTCAATACGAAAAACGGCCATCGACCTCACTCCTTCCGAATTTTGGGTACAAAAAAACCGCAATCCTCATTCCAAAGAATTGCGGTGTTCAACACTTTTCAAATTTTCTTGCATAGAACCAAAACAGCGGCTTTCGAGGACGCGCCTCTGTAAATGGCTCCTCCTGGGCGAAAGGAAGTGTTTGCATCACTCGGTCAATATCCGTTGAATCCATGTCATGCTGAGATTTGCAATCTTCCTGGATTGCTTCTTGAATTTCCTTTACCGTACACATAGTCATTCCTTTCCTTTCGTTGTATGGGTTTATGAGCGGCGGCGTTTTCCCGGTTTGAAATCGAGGATATGTCCCTCAATCACACGAGCGTAACGCTTGATCTTAATCTCCCGGCGCTGCTGGCTTTGCAGGGCAGCCTGATACCCGTCCTCGGTCAAAAACAGCCGCATTTCCTCTCCGGGGCTGCCGTAAGCTGTGCTGGGACGCAGGACGGAAAACTCAATCATCCAGCGGGTGTTATCCCAAAACCTCTCTACGGCGAGAATGTTGTGTCCTTTCAGCTCACGGGCTGAAATATCCCTCATAGGCGGCTCCTTTCATCGTTCCTGATCTCTCTGACGCTTTTTCTGCCATGCCTCCAGCAGCTTGATGATGGTTTCCTGCATCCGCTGGGGCGTGTAGCTTTTGGGGAAATACTTCCGCAAAGTGTCAGAGGTAAATGTCACTCGGTCCAGATCACTTTTCTTTTCCTCACCCATGATGACACGCATCATATCGAGGGTCAGATGCCCCTCTTGGCTGTATTTCTTGAGCCGCTGGGCTTGGGAAAGAGAAGGGGTAGCCTGTTCACTGTCCATCGCGTCCAGCAGGTCTACCTGTTCCTCCTTTTTGAGAAAGGACAACTCATAGGCAGGGTTCAGGGCAATCTTCTTTTCATCCACCATATCCATCAATTCAGGAATCAGCTCTGTCAGACGGATAAATCTCTTAATCTGTGATTTGCTATCTGGACTGTTCTCCGCGATTTTTTCTGCCGCAGTCAACTTCGGCCCAACTTGGGCCGAAGTTAAATCCGTCCTGGCTCCTTGGTGCTTAATGGCATCCAGCTTCATTTTATAAGCAAATGCTCTTTCACTGGGGAGCAGGCTTTCTCGTTGTAAATTGCTGTCAACCATAATGATTGTAGCGGCATCATCATCCAAATCCCGAACAATGACCGGCATGGTCTCCTTTTCTGCCAGTTCACTGGCTCTGTGCCGCCTGTGTCCGGCTACCAGCTCATAACCGCCCTCCGGGTCCGGTCGGGCAATGGCCGGAACCAGAACGCCATACTGCTTGATACTGTCAGCGGTCTCCATCATGCTTCGTCATCCTTGACTTTGAATGGGTGGTTCTTGAACGGATGCAGTTCAGACAACGGAATTTCCTGAATCTTTTCCAGCTTTGCATCCTGGCGGCCTTCTTCGGTGGAGAACAGATCATCTACCGATGCCAGCTCTATTTTTTTCGCGCTGCTTTTCAAGTTTCAACACCTCCTTCGTCAGATTTTTGTAGCCCTCTGCCACCTTGCCGCCGGGATCATGGGCAAAAATGCTTTTTCCCTCGGCGCTGATTTCCTTTGCCCGGACAGAATGGGGAATCTCTGTGCCGAATACTTTGATCTTGCTGCCATAGGTCTCTCGCAAAAGTGCGGAAATCTCTTTGGCAAAGTTGGTTCGGCTGTCAACCATCGTCAGCAGGATACCGTCTATCTGGAGCTTGGGGTTGATCTGCCGCTTTACCTTGTTTACCGTGGAGAGCAGCTGTTCCAGCTTTGGCGGGCAGATACTCCGCCTGAACGGGAATTATGATCCTGTTTGCAGCGGCCAGCGCATTGACTGTGAGCATCCCAAGGGAGGGCTGGCAGTCGATGAGGATATGGGAGTATTGCCCCTTCAGCGTGTCCAGATATTGCCTCAAGATAGTCTCACGGCTCATGGCATTTACCAGGGATACCTCCATACCGGATAACTGGATGTCCGCAGGCATCAGGTCTACGCCCTCTGGGTGGTGCAGGATACCCTCGCCGGGACGAAGCGGCTCATCCATCAGGATACGCCCCATAGCGTCCGACAGCGTAAAGGGCAGCTTGTCCGGTTGTGGATTGCCCAGGCTGATAGTCAGGCTTCCTTGCGGATCTCCGTCGATCAGCAGGACTTTCTTTCCGGCCTGTGCCAAACCGATTCCAAGATTGGCACAGGTGGTGGTTTTGCCAACGCCGCCCTTCTGGTTGGCGATGGCGATGATTTGCGTGTTCATTGACTTCACCTCATTTCTGATTGTTGCTGTTGCTTCTGGAAATAGAAAAAGCCGCCACTCCAAAATAAAAAGTGAAGTGACGGCTCTTTCTATGGCCGGAATATGAGTTCCTGAAATGAAAAAAGCACCCAGTCATTTTACACTGAGTGCTGTATCAAATTCATATTCAATTATTCAAATTAGGTCAAACTATGCCAAACTGCCACAGCCAAAAACGAGGGGAAAGATGGCTGAAAAGTAGCCCCCAAAACACCCACAAAATCGGCTCTCGGTTAACCACTTTGGGCACCACTTGACCCTCTTTTTGCCCTCTTTTTGGCCGGTTAACCACTTGCGGACCACTAAAAATTGGGTGAAAACGGCTCTCGTTTTGCTAAATTTGGTCAAACTATATCAGCCCGTTTAGATATAGTAAAACCCCGGAAAACCTTGATTTTCCGGGGTTTTTGAACCATTTTGATACGGTTTGAACAGCAGATTATCTCTTGCTGAACTGAGGCGCGCGACGAGCTGCCTTGAGACCGTATTTCTTACGCTCTTTCATTCTAGGATCACGAGTCAGGAATCCTGCTTTTTTCAGAACTGGTCTGTAGTCGTTATCTACAGTCAGAAGGGCACGTGCAACACCGTGACGGATTGCTCCTGCCTGTCCTGTGTATCCGCCGCCGTGAACGTTTACGATCACGTCGAATTTATCGGATGTCTCTGTAGCTGCCAGAGGCTGACGAACGATAACTTTCAGGGTCTCCAGACCAAAATACTCATCGATGTCTCTTTTATTGATGGTAACTTTACCAGTTCCCGGTACAAGATATACTCTTGCGATAGATTTTTTTCTTCTTCCGGTTCCGTAATATTTTGCGCTAGCCAATGTTCTTTACCTCCCTATTAAAATGTTAATACTTCTGGTTTCTGAGCTGCATGAGCGTGCTCTGCACCAGCGTATACGTGAAGTTTTGTGAACATCTGTCTTCCAAGAGGTCCTTTTGGAAGCATGCCTTTCACTGCAAGTTCAACAACCTTCTCCGGTTTCTTAGCCATCATCTCACGAAGAGTAGCTTCTTTCATTCCGCCTACATAATCGGAGTGGCTGTAATAGATCTTCTGATCCAGTTTTTTACCGGTTACTGCTACTTTATCAGCGTTGATTACGATTACGTAATCACCAGTATCTACGTGCGGAGTGTACTCCGGTTTGTTTTTTCCACGTAATACTTTTGCTACTTCAGATGCCAGACGTCCTAATGTACATCCTTCTGCATCAACAACATACCATTTTCTTTCAATCTTATCTGGATTTGCCATAAAGGTGTTCATGGATATAACCTCCTGTGAAAAATTCAATTTACTGTTTCATGTATATAGGAAACCGCCTTACCGGGGCTTATGGCATCGGCGTTTTCAAACTACGTCACACATTTAGTAATTATATTATACGGATTTTGGAATGTCAACTGTTTTTTACCCATATTTTGCATTTTTTTGCAAACTGCGAGTCCCGTTTTGCGGGAAATACAGACCACTTATGTCTTTACTCGAAATCCCATTCGGGATACCGGATCTGCACCAGGGTCAGCCCCTCCGGCCTGGCCGTTGCTCCCGCCATTTTTCGATCCTTCGCCGCAAGGATTTCTTTTACTTTCTCCGGCGGATAATCACCCTTTCCAACCTCAAGCAGTGTTCCGGTGATAATCCGCACCATATTGTAGAGAAAACCGTTTCCGGTGATCCGGAAGCGGATCAGATCGTCTTCTTTTTCCAAACTCGTTTCATAGATCGTACGGACCGTGTCGGTCACCTCCGGTTTTGCTGTTGCAAAGCTTTTAAAATCATGCATGCCAACCAGATACGATGCTGCCTGCCGCATCGCATCCACATCCAGCGGGCCGTACCAGAAATAGGAATTCAGTCTCCGCGTCGGATCTGCAAAGGTGCGGTTCAAAATCCGATATTCATACGTTTTAACTGTTGCGGTAAAACGCGGGTGAAAGTCCGGCGGCACTTCGGATGATCCCTGAATACGGATATCCGCCGGAAGCCGTGTGTTCAGCGCAAATGCGATGCGGTCTGCCGGCATTCTCGCATCCGTGTCAAACACCGCCACATTGCCAAGGGCATGTACCCCTGCGTCGGTCCGGCTTGCGCCGATGCAGGCCGTTTTCTTCGCAAAAAGATCGGAAAGAGCCTGGTTTAATACTTCCTGTACTGTAATGCCGTTTGGCTGTACCTGCCATCCACAGTAATTTGTGCCGTCATACGCTACAATCAGCTTAATTCTGCGCATTCTTCTCCTCCGTTTTCGTCAAAGTCAGAGTCCGCACACGCGAAGGCCGATACTGCACACAAGGTATGCCATAAGAACGCCATACGCTGCATAATCGCGCGTCTGATACCGAAGCGGTTTCATCTGTGTTCTTCCCTCTCCTCCATGGTAGCAGCGTGCTTCCATCGCCAGCGCCAGATCATTTGCACGGCGGAAGGCTGAAATAAACAGCGGCACCAGAAGCGGCACCATGTTCTTTACTCTCTGGATAATATTTCCGCTCTCAAAATCCGCGCCGCGCGCCATCTGCGCTTTCATAATCTTGTCTGTCTCTTCCAGGAGAATCGGGATAAAACGGAGTGCGATTGACATCATCATGGAAATCTCATGCACCGGCACATGGATTTTTTTCAATGGTCCGAGCAGGCTTTCGAGTGCATCCGTCAGCTGGTTCGGTGTTGTCGTCAGCGTCATCAGCGAAGAGCCGATCATCAGGAAAATCAGACGCACCGACATACGGCATGCCATAGCCACACCCTCACGGGTGATCGTAATTTTCCAGATACGGACGAGCACCTCACCCGGCGTAAATAAGATGTTAAATACCATCGTAATCGCAAGCAGCACAAAAATTGATTTCAGACCCTTCGTGATAAATTTGAACGGTACCTTCGACAGTTTAATCATCACCGCAAGGAATACGGTTCCAAGCAGATAGCCCCAGTTGTGGAACAAAAAGAGGGAAATGACATAAACGATCGTTCCTACAAATTTCACACGCGGGTCAAGCCGGTGCAGAATGGAATCTGCCGGGTAATACTGTCCCAGAGTAATATCTCTTAACATACTTCTGCTCCTTTTTTCCCGTTTTTCTTCTGACTTTCCAGTGCCGCAAGAATCGTATCGCGCGCCTCCTCAACCGTTGTCGCCGTTACATCCACGTCCATGCCGTGTTCCTTTAGCGCATGCATAATATACGTCATCTGCGGCGCCGCAAGACCGATTTTCTCCAGCTCTTTATAGTGAGCGAAGACTTTCTTCGGTGTATCGTCAAACGCCACATGACCGTGGTTCATGACAATAATCCGCTCTACATATTTTGCAATATCCTCCATGCTGTGCGATACGAGCACGACCGAAATGCCGCGCGTCTTATGCAGCAATGCAAGCTGATCGAGGATTTCATCGCGTCCCTTCGGATCAAGGCCTGCAGTCGGCTCGTCAAGCACCAGAAAATCCGGGTTCATGGCAAGCACACCGGCAATCGCAACACGACGTTTCTGACCTCCGGAGAGTTCAAACGGCGATTTTTCATACATTTCCTTTGGAAATCCGACATGATCCAGCGCCTCTTCCGCCCGTTTTCTGCATTCCTCCGGTGAAAGTCCCTGATTTTTCGGTCCGAAGCAGACATCTGTGATCACATCCGTCTCAAAAAGCTGATGCTCCGGGTACTGAAAAACCAGTCCCACATGGCTTCGAAGCTCTCTTAGCGAATATCCTTCTTTCCAGATATCCTCTCCGTTATACAGCACCCGTCCCAATGTCGGGCGGATCAGACCGTTCAAATGCTGCACAAGCGTCGATTTTCCGCTTCCCGTATGGCCGATAATCCCAACAAACTGGCCATTCGGAATTTCAAGATTGATATGCTCCAGGGCGTGCATTTCATATGCCGTTCCCGGGCTGTATGTGTACGTTACATCTTCAAGTTTCAATGACATAATGCATTCACCAGTTCTTCAATGGTCAAAATTCCCTCCGGGAGATCTACACCATTTTTCTCAATTCATAAGCCAACAGTGTCACTTGGGTACATCAAGACGGAGTTCTTTTAATTTCTCCACTTCGGAAAAAATCTCCCTTGGTGTCCCCTGCATTACCAGTCTGCCGCTGTCCATAACGAACACACGGTCCGCAAAAACAACCTCTTCCATGTAATGCGTAATCAGAATAACCGTAACGCCCTTTTCTTCATTCAGCTTGCGCACAGCGCGAAGAACCTCTTTTCGTCCGTTCGGATCCAGCATCGCAGTTGGTTCATCAAGAACAATGCATTCCGGCTGCATAGCCATCACTCCTGCAATTGCAACCCTCTGTTTCTGACCTCCCGAAAGCTTATTCGGAGAATGGGTCCGGTAAGAAATCATACCGGTCGCCGTAAGGCTTTCCTCCACCCGTTTCCAGATTTCATCGGTCGGCACGCCGAGGTTTTCCGGACCAAAACCAACATCCTCTTCCACCACATTTCCGATGATCTGGTTATCCGGGTTCTGGAATACCATACCGGCTTTCTGGCGGATCTTCCAGACATCCTCCTCATCTGTCGTCTTCATATCGTCCACCCACATGGTGCCTTCTGTAGGCACCAGCAGAGCGTTGATATGTTTCGCAAGCGTTGATTTTCCGCTTCCGTTATGCCCGAGCACCGCAATAAACTGACCTTTCTGGATTTCCAGACTGACGTCCTCGATCGCTTTTGTTACTTCCGGCTCCTGTCCTTCCTCCTCGTAACGGAGGTATTCATACCCAAGGCCTGCAGCACGTATCATACCCATGACATTATTCCCCGCTTTCTTCTGCATCCGAGCGGATTTCATCAATCAGATTCCAGATCTCCTCGCGTCCCTGTTTTGTCTCTGCAGAAAACGGAATCACAATCGTATCTTTCTCAACCTCCAGCGTCTCGCGGATCAGCTTGATCTGCTTCTGAAGCTGGCTGCGCTTGATCTTGTCCAGCTTCGTCGCAATGATGATCGGCTGATAGCCGTTTCGAAGGATCCAGTCATACATAATGCGGTCGTTGTTGGACGGTGCATGACGGATATCAATCAGAAGAAATACTGCATGCAGCATTTTCGACTGATGCAGATAATCCTCGATCAGCTTGCCCCATTTTGCTTTAACCTCCTCGGAGGCTCTCGCAAAACCGTATCCCGGCAGATCCACCAGATACATTTCCTCATTGATATGGTAGTAGTTGATCGTCTGTGTTTTTCCCGGCTGCGCACTGGTACGCGCCAGTGATTTCCGATTCATCAGGGCATTGATGAGAGAAGATTTTCCAACATTGGATTTTCCCGCAAATGCCACTTCCACCTGACCGGTATCCGGCAGTTTACTGGTGATTCCGCAGACATGCTGCAGCTCTACCTGTTTAATTACCATACTTTTCTTCTCCTGTTTTTTGCATCTTCTGGCCTTACTTCTTTTCCACAAGTGCCAGTTTTAATACCTGTTCCATGCTGCCGACAAATTCGATCTGCAGTCCGTCTGTGATCTCCGCATCCAGTTCTCTTACATCCGGCTCATTTTTCTCCGGAACGAGAACCATATGGATACCGGCTTTCTTTGCCGCCAGCAGCTTCTCTTTTAAGCCGCCGATCGGAAGCACACGGCCGCGGAGCGTAATCTCTCCGGTCATCGCAACGTCTGCTTTTACCGGAACCTTTGTGATCGCGGAAACCATCGCCGTCGCCATCGTAATACCGGCAGACGGGCCATCTTTTGGAACGGCTCCCTCCGGAATATGAATGTGGATGTCGTGTTTCTCGAAAAATTCTTTCGGAATCTTATACTGCTCTGCCACGGAACGAATAAAGCTGATGCCCGCCTGCGCAGACTCCTTCATCACATCGCCGAGCTGGCCGGTCAGCAGAAACTCTCCTTTTCCCGGCATCACATTGACCTCGATCTGCAGCGTATCGCCGCCGACTGCCGTCCAGGCAAGACCGCGCACAATACCAATCTCCGGTTTTTCGTTGGCCGGCTGGAACTCATACCTCTCTTTTCCGAGGAACTCTTCCAGGTTTTCTTTCGTCACAACAACCTCTTTTACCTGTTCCTCGAGAATCTTTCTCGCGCTCTTTCTGCAGATTCTGCCGATCTGGCGCTCCAGGGAGCGGACACCGGCCTCTCTGGTGTAGCCGCTGATCACTTCCATCAGCGCCTCATCCTCGATCACAAGCTGTGCTTCTTTCAGACCGTTCGCCTTCTTCTGCTTCGGAACGAGATGTTCTTTTGCGATATGGAACTTCTCGTTTTCCGTATAGCTTGAAATTTCAATCACTTCCATACGGTCCAGCAGCGGACGCGGAATGTTCTGAATATCATTTGCGGTTGCAATAAAGAGCACCTCCGAAAGGTCGATCGGAAGCTCTACATAATGATCGGCAAATTTATTATTCTGCTCGGAATCGAGGACCTCAAGAAGTGCGGAAGAGGTATCTCCCTTGTAATCTGCACTTACTTTGTCGATCTCATCGAGCAGCATCAGCGGATTTTTCACCTTCGCCTGATGGAGTCCCGCCGCAATGCGTCCCGGCATCGCGCCGATGTAGGTTCTTCTGTGGCCGCGGATCTCCGCCTCATCCCGCACACCGCCGAGACAGATGCGGACGTATTTTTTATTCAGGCTCGCGCCACGCTTCTCGCAATCGAGGTCTTACCGGTTCCCGGAGGGCCTGCCAGGCAGAGAATCGGGCTCTCGCCTTTCTTCGTCAGGGTGCGTACGGCCAGGAATTCGAGGATTCTCTCTTTTACTTTCGAAAGACCGTAGTGATCTTCCTCCAGAATCTCGCGTGCTCTTGCCAGATCTTGATTGTCACGGGATGCCTTATCCCACGGAAGCCCCAGCAGTGTCTCGATATAGCCGCGGATCACGCCTGCCTCGGACGGATTGCTGGCCGAATTTTCCAGACGGTGGATCTCCTCGGAAATCCGCTCTTTTACCTCTTTGGAGGCTTTGAGCTTCTCAAGCTGCTTCTTATAATTTTCAATCTCGGTCCGGGAATTGTCCTCGCCGAGTTCTCGCGGATGACTTTAAGCTGCTCGCGCAGAATATAATCACGCTGGTTCTTATCGATCCGCTCTTTGATTTTTCCCTGAATCTCCGAACGGATCTCCTGAATCTGAATCTCGTTGGCGATCATGACGCAGAGCGTATCATACCGCTCGGAAAGCTCCACAGCCTCCAGCAGTTTCTGGCGGTTTACGTAGTCGAGGGGCAGATTCATGCAGATCTGGTCCACCAGCTTTCCGACTTCTTCGGTTCCGAGGATCTGGCCTGCCAGTTCCTTGCTGACTTTCTGCGTCTGCTCGCAGTAGACGGCAAACAGCTCTTTTAAGTTGCGCAGCATTGCCTCCTGCTCGATATCGGAAAACTGCATTTCGTCCGAGCCGGTAAACAGCGCCACCTCGGCGCGGAGATACTCGCTCTCCTCTTCCTCGAAGTTCAGCAGTTCTGCACGTCTTTCTGCTTCTACGAGAATCCGCAGAACATCTTTTGGCATTCTCACAACCTGTTTGATGACCGCAATTGTTCCAATTTTATACACATCAAGCAGACCCGGTACTTCCGTATCCGGGTCTTTCTGTGTAATCAGGAAAATTTTCTGGTCTCCCAGCATCGCCTCCTCGACCGCACGAACCGATTTAGGTCTGCTGATATCAAAATGTACAATCATATCCGGCAGAATCGTCGTTCCACGCAGCGCAATCGCCGGTAATACTTTTGTCACTTCTTCCATTTAAGTTTCCTCCTGCGTTTTTCAGGCGGTTTCCGGTCTTCCGGATCTTCTTCCATATTCCGCCGTGGAACAGGGGCCGGTTCGCCGTGAATAATCTCCGGCTCCGCCTTCTTTTCTACAGCGTCCTTGGTGATGACGCATTCTTTTGTCGTATTGTCCGACGGGATCTCATACATCAGATCCATCATCGTATCTTCCATGATTGCGCGGAGACCTCTGGCGCCTGTTTTCCGCTCCAGGGATTTCTTTGCAATCGCTTCGAGTGCATCTTCTTTGAAGTCAAGCTGTACGCCGTCCAGCTCAAACAGCTTCTTGTACTGTTTGACCAGAGAATTCTTCGGCTCAACCAGAATCTTCATCAGGGCCGTCTCATCCAGAGAATTTAACGTAACGACAATCGGCACACGTCCGACAAACTCCGGAATCAGGCCGAACTTGGTCAGATCCTGCGGCATGACCTGACGGAGCAGATCTCCGACATTCTCATCTTTTGCATGGCCGATCGGATTGTTGAATCCGATGGATTTCGTATCCTGTCTCGTCTCGATGATCTTCTCGAGTCCTTCGAATGCACCGCCGCAGATAAAGAGGATATTCGTCGTATCAATCTGAATAAACTCCTGATGCGGATGCTTTCTTCCGCCCTGCGGCGGAACGGAAGCTACAGTTCCCTCCAGGATTTTCAGCAGTGCCTGCTGTACACCCTCGCCGGAAACATCTCGTGTGATCGAAGCGTTTTCGGATTTTCTTGTGATTTTATCGATCTCATCGATGTAGATGATGCCGTGCTCAGCGCGCTCGATATCATAGTCTGCTGCCTGAATGAGGCGGAGCAGAATGTTTTCTACGTCCTCGCCGACATAACCTGCCTCGGTGAGCGCCGTTGCGTCTGCAATTGCAAACGGAACGTTGATCAGTTTGGCCAGTGTCTGTGCAGATACGTTTTTCCGGAACCGGTCGGTCCGAGCATCAGAATGTTGCTCTTCTGCAGTTCGATGTCGGAGGATGCACCGGAAAGCACTCGTTTGTAATGGTTGTAAACAGCAACGGAGAGCACTTTTTTCGCCTCATCCTGTCCGATTACGTAGTCATCCAGAAATGCTTTGATTTCCTTTGGTTTGATCAGGTTGATCTCGTCGGTATCCTGCTCGCCGTACAGATCCTCAAATTCTTCCTGAATGATCTCCGAGCAGATTGCCACGCAGTCATCACAGATGTATGCCCCGTCCGGGCCTGCGATCAGCTTGCGTACCTGGTCTTCTGTCTTTCCGCAGAAAGAGCAGCGGATCTTGGTATCATTCCCTTTTATAGCCATCGTTTTCTTCCTTTCAACATATTACAACTAAACCTTATCGCCGGATAAGGCAAAAGGTGCCACAAAAGCCTCATTGCCGGAACTACGCTTTTGGACACCTTTCCTCTCTTATCGGTTCGTAATTACATTATCAATCAGACCGTATGCTTTTGCTTCCTCTGCGGACATGTAGTTGTCACGCTCGGTATCGATCTCAATCTGTTCCAGCGGTTTTCCTGTATTTGCCGCCAGAATTTCATTTAATTTCCGTTTGGTTTTCAGAATCTGTTCTGCAACGATTTTGATCTCGGTTGCCTGACCCTGTGCACCGCCGGATGGCTGATGAATCATGATTTCAGAGTTTGGCAGAGCCATTCTCTTTCCTTTGGTACCGCCGGCAAGAAGGAATGCTCCCATGCTGGCAGCCATACCGATACAGATCGTGGATACATCACATTTGATGTACTGCATCGTATCATAGATAGCAAGTCCTGCGCTTACAGAACCTCCCGGGCTGTTGATATACATGTGGATATCTTTTCCCGGATCTTCAGACTCCAGGAACAGAAGCTGTGCAACGATCAGGTTTGCCGATACGTCAGTGACTTCCTCTCCCAGAAAAATAATACGGTCGTTCAGCAGTCTTGAATAAATATCGTAACTTCTCTCTCCCTGCTTGTCTGCTCGATGACATAAGGTACAAAACTCATTCAATTGCCTCTCTTTCCGAGGTCTTACGCCTCTTTTGCGCTGTCGGCCATGAGAGTTACTGCTTCCTGAACAGCGAGATCTTTCTTCATCTGCTCTTTCTCATATTCGCCAACGAGCTCTTTGAATTTATCCAGCTCCATTTTGTACATTTCAGCCATTTTAGCCAGCTCTTCGTCCAGCTTCTCATCGCTGATCTGGATGTTCTCTGCTTCTGCAACTTTCTCAAGTACCAGTCTGCTCTCGATTCTCTTAACAGCCTGCGGTTTCATCTGCTCTTTTAAGGAATCAACGGTAGCGCCTGTAAACTGCATGTACTGCTCCATGGACAGACCCTGGGACTGGATTCTTCTTGCGAAATCGTCAACCATGTTCTCTACCTGCGTATCGATCATAGCTTCCGGAATCTCCATTGTTGCGTTCTCTACTGCTTTATCTACGACAGCGTTCTCTTTTTCTGTCTTAGCCTGCTCTTCTTTTTTCTTGGTCAGGTTGTCTTTGATTTCTTTTTTGTACTCATCCAGAGTATCGAACTCGGAAACGTCTTTTGCGAAGTCGTCATCAAGTGCCGGAAGCTCTTTTGCTTCGATTTTGTGGATGGTGCATTTGAATACTGCTGCTTTTCCAGCAAGCTCTTCTGCCTGATAATCCTCTGGGAAAGTAACGTTTACTTCCTTCTCCTCTTCCAGAGCTGCGCCAACGAGCTGCTCTTCGAATCCCGGAATGAAGGAATGGGAGCCAAGGGTCAGCGGATAATCTTTTCCAGCGCCGCCGTCGAACGGAACGCCGTCTACAGAACCTTCGAAGTCAAGTGTAACGGTATCTCCGTCTGCTGCCGGACGATCCTCTACATTGATGGTTCTTGCATTTTTCTCCTGCTCTTTTTTCAGCTCAGCTTCTACTTCTTCATCTGTAACGGTTGTGTCAGCTTTTGCTACTTCCAGACCTTTGTACTCGCCAAGGGTAACTTCCGGTTTTACTGCTACAGTTGCGGTAAAGATGAAAGCTTTGCCTTTTTCGATCTGCTCTACGTTGATCTCCGGACGGGATACGATGTCCAGTTTGCTCTCTTCTGCTGCTTTGGAATACTCTTCCGGAACAAGGCTGTTTACAGCATCCTCATAGAATACTGCCGGGCCATACATTTTTCTACCATAGCTCTCGGAACTTTTCCTTTACGGAAGCCCGGAACGCTGATGTTCTTTTTCTGTTTCTGGTAAGCTTTCTCCAGTGCTTTCTCTAATTCTTCAGCCGGAACCTCAATGGTAAGTTTGGCCATATTCTTTTCTAAATTTTCGACCTGTACACTCATTTTATCAATTTCCTCCTTGATTTATCTGAAAAGCGGCAGAAAACCTGCACACCTCTCCATTCTACAGTCATTTATCGAGTATAGCATACTCTTTTCAAAAACGCCAGTGATTTTTTTATATTTCTGTGGTTTTTAGGCTTTTTTTTAGCAATGAAATACGATTTTTTCCGCCATTTCTTTTGCTTTGTCCTCTCCCTGCAGAACACGGATCAGCTCCAGTGCGAAGTCAGTGGCTGCTCCCATGCCGCGGCCGGTGGTCACATTTTTGTCGGTGACTGCCGGTACATCGAGTACGTTTGCGCCTGCCAGCTTTTCTTCAAATCCCGGGAAGCAGACAGCGTTTTTATCTTTTAAGATGCCCATCACACCCAGGATGCTCGGCGCTGCGCAGATGGCTGCCAGTTTCTTTCCCTGATCGTCATAGGAACGGATCAGCGCTGCGAGCGTCTCGTTTCCGGCCAGATTTAATGTACCCGGCATTCCGCCCGGAAGTACCAGCATGTCTCCGTCATCAAACTCTCCCTCTTCGATGGTTTCATCTGCAAGAATGGTGATTTTGTGGGATCCTGTTACTTCTTTTCTTCCCATAATAGAAACGGTGCATACGTCTTCTCCGGCTCTGCGCAGCAGATCCACCGGGGTCAGTGCCTCAATCTCTTCACATCCGTCTGCCAGAAATACATAAATCTTTGCCATGGTTTTGTCCTCCTGTGTTGTATGATCAGTCTCGTGTGTTTTGTCACGTGATATTCTCTGCTTTTCTTTGTAACAAACCGCCGCTATTATACCACATTTTTCCGCAGAATGCTTGCATTTCATAAAAATTTCAGGACTTTTTTCGCAAAAAGCCGGATTTCGCTTAACATCACGGGAAAAGCATGGTAAACTCTTGAAAAAAGCAGTGATGCAATCACGAGAAGGAGTCTCTTTTATGGAAATCGAACGCAAATACCTTCTGGATCAGCTTCCGGAAAATCTTACAAGCTATCCATGTAAAAAAATCGAGCAGGGCTATCTTTCCACCGAACCGGTTGTCCGCATCCGCCGCTCTGACGACGAATATTATCTGACCTACAAGTCAAAAGGCTGATGGTGCGTGAAGAGTATAATCTTCCGCTCACAAAGGAATCCTACCTGCATCTGCGGGAAAAGGCAGACGGCGTTCTCATCTCAAAAACACGCTATCTGCTGCCGCTTACCGGAACGGATCTGACGATCGAGCTCGATGTCTTTGATGCGCCGTATGAAGGCTTTACCTCGCAGAGGTGGAGTTTCCGGACGAAGCATCCGCAAACGCCTTTGTTCCTCCGGTATGGTTTGGAAAGGATGTAACCTATTCTTCCGATTATCACAACAGTACGCTCAGTAAAGGAAAAAAACTATAAATTACCAGAAAAAATCCCGGTGCCTTTTCCACGGCTGCCGGGATTTTTCCGCTCGTTTGTTTTTTTACTCTTTTTTGTGCTTGCTTTTTGCTTGTTTTGGTTTGTTTTTTTGTGCATACATTCTTTATTTTGCTGCTTTCACATTAGCGTCATTCTGTCAAAGCGGCGGTGCTGCTCCTTCTAATCCACTTCCTTTGATTTCCAGATGCAGGCTCGTGTTGCATCAATAACAGCACTTCTCAGTTTCTCCCGCTCCAGTACGGCAACCGCTTCGATGGTGGTTCCGCCTGGCGAGCAGACCATGTCTTTTAATTCTCCCGGGTGCATTCCTGTCTCGAGAAGCATTTTGGCGCTTCCAAGGACAGACTGTGCAGCAAATTCATATGCCTGTTTTCTCGGCATTCCTTCGGCTACGGCCGCATCTGCAAGAGCCTCCAGGAAAAGAAATACGTACGCCGGCGAGCTTCCGCTGACACCTGTGACGGTATCCATCAGATACTCCGGAACAACTTCTGCGCGGCCAAAGCTTTTCAGGAGGGTTAAAACGAGCTGCAGCTCTTCCTCCGTCACGAGATCATTGGCACAGACGCCGGTCATTCCTTCTCCGACGAGTGCTGGTGTGTTTGGCATGGTGCGAATTAACTTTGTTGGTTTTCCGATTTCTGTACCCAGCCATTGTAAAGACTTACCGGGAAGAATCGATACGATAATCTTCTCGGGTGAGATGAAGTTTTTGACGAGGTTTATTATATTTTTTATTTGGTTTGGCTTTACTGCAGGAATACAAGATCGGATCCGGCTACGACCGCTTCGTTATCCATAGTCGCCTGGACTCCAAACTGGTTGGTCAAGCGTTCCACACTTTTCTCCGTGCGGACCGATACCAGAATGTCATCTGCAGATACAACTCCTTTTTGGATCATTCCGCCAATCATGGCACTCGCCATGTTGCCGCCGCCGATAAAACCTACTTTCATGTCTGTTCGCCTCCGCATGCCTGTGTTGTAAAAAATATATGCGACACCCATAGTATGCAACAAAATTTACTTTTTTGCAATACTTTTTCTCTATTTTTCTGCTTTTCTTTTACAATTTTCTTTATTTTTTTCGAATAAAATGTCGCTGTTTGTCGACGAATGTCGAAAAGTGTCTTTTTCTGTCTTTTTTTGCTTTTCTATTCCGCCGGAATCAGCCTTTGGCGGCGGCCTCTTCGGCGTATTTTGTTGTCACGAGTGTCTTGTACGGTGCCTTTTTCTCCAGCTCTCCCGCCTGCTCCAGAATTTCCTGCAGAAGATCAAAACTTTCTTCCTCAAAGATCAGATTTTCTTTCCACGTATCCTGCTCATAGTAGCGGCGCACGATCGCGGTGATGGTTTCCAGCTCGGTTTCTGCAAACTGCGGCGCAATCACTTCTGCAATCTCCTCCGGTGTGTGCGTCTGCACGAAGTCCATTCCCTTCTGCAGTGCCTTCGTGAATTTTTCTACGGTTGCGCCGTGCATTTTCAGATAACTCTGTTTGACGCTGTACGACGTATACGGCACATACCCGGATTCCGTTCCGACCGATGCCACGACATAGCCGTCGCCCTTCTGCTCGAGCAGTGTCGCGGACGGTTCAAATTCAATCGTATAATCCCCCTGTCCGCCGGAGAACGCGGCAGCTGTGAACCAAAATCGATGCTCTGGTTGATGTTTACGTCTTTTTTATCAATCCCTTTCTGCGCCAGAACATACTCAAAGACCATTTCCGGCATACCGCCTTTTCTTCCCCCTAATACCTCTTTGTTTTTCAATTTTTCCCAGGTAAACGAATTGTCTTTCTCTCTTCCCACAACAAGTTTCCCGCCCGCTGCGTCAGCTGCGCGAAGTTCACAACCGGGTCTGCGGTTCCCTCGAGGTACGCGTAGACGGTTGCCTCCGCCCCCATAAACCCGATATCCGCCTCGCCGGAAATCATCGCCGTCAGCACTTTATCTGCACCAAATCCTGTTATCAGCGTCAGATCAATGCCCTCGTCCGCGAAATACCCCTCCTCAATTGCCACGTACTGCGGGGCGTAAAAAATGGAGTGGGCAACCTCATTTAATGTCACCTGCTCCACTTTTTCTTTTGTCTCATCTTTTGCCCCGCATCCCGCCAGCGTCACTACCGCCATTGCCAGTACAAGCGCACCTGTCAGCCATTTTCTTTTCATCAACAGATTCTCCTGTTTTTTCATTCTAACCTTAGAATATGATTTCCCGGTAAAAATGCGTGCAAAAAACGAAGGAGAAACGTTCGAATTTCGTTTCTTATTTCTTCTCTTGTTTTTCTTTTGCCTTCTGTTCTTCTTTCGTCCGGATTTTGTCTTCGTACATTTTCTTTTCATTCTACAATCTACCTTATCGCTCCGTCAACACATTTAGGCTTCCTTTTCCGAAATTTTCTATTTTGAAAAACAAATTGAGGATCTCCGCAAAATTTGTTATAGTAAGGATAATTCAAACAGTTACAAAGGAGGCTATTATGAAAATAAAATCAGTTGCTGTTCTGGGCGCCGGAGCGGTTGGGTCTTATGTGATCTGGGGGCTTTCGGAGAAAAAGGACATCCGGCTTGGCGTTATCGCGTCCGGGGAACGGGCGAAGCGTCTGAAAAACAAAGGATGCAAAATTAACGATACGGTTTATCACCCGGAGGTATGGACACCGGAAGAGGCACACGGCGTGGATTTTCTGATCGTCTCGCTCAAATACGGCGCACTGCCGGGGGCTCTTGACGATATTACTGCCGTTACCGGCGAGAATACTGTGATCATGAGTCTGATGAACGGCGTGGACAGCGAGGAGATCATCGCGGAAAAAGCCGGTGCGGAGCATCTGCTTCATGCTGTTATCAAAGTAGCTTCTCATAAAGAGAATGACGGCTACGTTTTCAACCCTGAGGCGACGCTCGGCATCATTTTCGGCGAAGTTTCGGCGCCGTACGACAGTGAGCGTGTGCAGGCTGTTCTGGATCTGTTCTCCGGCACAGGGCTGCATTACCGGGCAACCGATTGTATTTTAGAGGAAATATGGAGCAAATTCCGGCTGAATGTCTGCAATAACCTGCCGCAGGCTATTCTCGGTGCCGGGGTCGGCTGCTACCGCGACAGTGTGCATATGAAGGCGATCAGCGACGGACTCCGCGCAGAACTGATGGCGATTGCGGAGGCAAAGGGAATTGATATCAACAAGGCGGATGTCTCCTCGGGACGCGGAAGTGCGGTTCCGCCGACGGCGCGCTACTCGACGCTCCAGGATCTCGATGCGGGACGCCATACGGAAATTGATATGTTCTCGGGTGCGCTGATCCGCATGGGAAAAGAGCTGGGAATTCCAACGCCTTACAATGAATTTACGTACCATATGATCAAAGCACTGGAAGAGAAAAACGACGGACGGTTTGACTACAGCGGAAGCGAAGAACCGCTCTGGGCGAAATAGATACGATAGGAGAATCTCACGATGAAAGAAATCAAATGGGCTGTACTCGGATGCGGTGTGATTGCAAATGAAATGGCGGTCGCACTGCAGAAAAACGGAAAGAATATTTACGCGGTCGGCAACCGGACCCATGAGAAGGCGGCTGCTTTTGCGGAGAAATATGGAATTGGAAAAGTTTACGATGATTTCCATGAGATGTTTACCGATCCGGAGGTCGATGTCATTTATATCACGACGCCGCACAACACGCATCTTGGCTTTATGAAAGAGGCGATTGCCAATGGAAAACACATTCTCGTTGAGAAATCGATTACACTGAACAGTGACGAGCTCGACGAGGCCATAGCGCTTGCGAAAGAAAAAGGTGTCATCATCGGAGAGGCAATGACGATTTACCATATGCCGATCTACAAAGAGCTGAAAAAATTTCTCGACTCCGGCCGTCTCGGCAGAGTCAATCTGATCACGATGAACTTCGGCAGTTTCAAAGAGTACAACATGAAGAACCGCTTCTTCAACCGGAATCTCGCAGGCGGCGCGATGCTTGATATCGGCGTATACGCACTCTCCTTCATCCGCTGGTTCTTCGACTCCAAGCCGGATCAGCTCCTTTCCCAGGTAAAGCCCGCTCCGACCGGTGTGGACGAGCAGGCCGGCCTCCTTCTCACCAATCAGGAAGGACAGATGGCAAGTGTGATGCTCTCTCTCCACTCCAAACAGCCGAAACGCGGCATGGTTTCCTGTGAGAACGGATTTATCGAGATCATGGAGTACCCGCGTGCCTGGGAAGCAAAAATCACAGACGCTTCCACTGGCGAATCCAAAATCATCAAAGCCGGTGACAACGCCGATGCACTCGCCTATGAGCTCGCCGACATGGAACGCGCCATCAATGGAGATGTATCTGCCATGCACCTCGACTACACGAAGGACGTCATGGATCTGATGACCTCCTTCCGCAGAACCTGGGGCTATACGTACCCGGAGGAAGAAAAATAAGATTCGTACATCAAAAGCCCCTGCCCGGCACACATCAGATGCCGGGCAGGGGCACTTCTTTTCACCTGCAATACTCTGCAATTTTCTTTTTCAGTAATTCCGCATTAATCGGCTTTGCGATATGCACGTTCATGAGGATCAGGTCGAAGGTGTATTCCGGGCTGTCCTGGTAGAGTTCAAGCTTCTTTGTTCTTCCATCGTTTCACCCGTCTTCCACGCATATTTTATACTTCATTTTACGCTGATATTATTTTCTCTGTCAACCCAAATAACATTACATTTCCAATATTTTGCATGTCTTTTTTATTTTTCTGAAATTTTTTTAAATCTTCCGTTTTTCTCTTGCACAATTGTTTTTATACGTATATAATTGTCTGCAGAAAGCAAAGGGGAGCTCGCGTGCGAAGCGGGCTGAGAGTAGGATGCATCTCCTAGACCCTGAACCTGATTTGGGTAATGCCAACGTAGGGAGATACGATATGCACATTTTCTGCAGATATACCTCCACGTATATCTGCTTTTTTAATCTCTATGAACACATCATCAACAGGTTCTTCCAGTATCACAAGGGAATTTGCTTCTGCAAAAATACTCACACAGGAGGAACAAAAAATTATGTTAGGCACTTGTCTTGACAATGTCAGAAAAACAACCCCTCTCGTACACAACATCACAAATTACGTTACGGTAAACGATGTCGCCAATATTCTGCTGGCATGCGGCGCAAGCCCGATCATGTCCGATGAACCGGAGGATGTCGAGGATATCACCTCCATCTGCGGCGGTCTGAACATCAACATCGGAACGCTGCACAGAACGAGCATCGACGGCATGTACCGTGCCGGTGCAAAAGCAGCTTCGCTCGGCCACAAAATCCTGCTCGATCCAGTCGGCGCAGGCGCAAGCCACTTACGTACTTCGACCGCAGTCGGACTGATGGAAAAAATCCCGTTCACCGTCATCCGCGGAAATATTTCCGAAATCAAAACACTGGCACTCGGAAGCGGAACGACAAAGGGTGTTGACGCAGACGTTGCCGATAAAGTAACAGACGAAAACCTCGACAGCGCCGTTGCTTTTGCAAAAAACTTTGCGAAAGACCACAACTGTGTTGTCGCCATCACAGGAGCGATCGACCTCGTTGCCGATGCTGACACCTGCTACGTGATCCGCAACGGACGCGCCGAGATGGGAAGCATCACCGGAACAGGCTGCCAGCTCTCCGGCATGATGACCGCTTACCTCGTTGCCAACCCGGACGAGCCGTTAAAAGCCGCTGCTGCCGCTGTCTGCGCGATGGGACTTGCCGGCGAGATCGGCTGGAGCCATATGAAACCGGAAGACGGCAACTCCACCTACCGGAACCGCATCATCGACGCCATCTACCACATGGACGGCGAGACGCTGGAGAAAGGTGCAAAGTATGAAGTGCGATAAAAAAGGCCTGCTTTTATATGCTGTGACAGACCGCAGCTGGCTGAACGGCGAGACACTGTACAGCCAGGTGGAAAAGGCTCTGCAGGGCGGCGCAACGTTTATCCAGCTCCGCGAAAAAAATCTTGACCAGGATCACTTTATGGAAGAGGCACTGGAACTGAAAAAACTCTGTGCCGCATACCATGTTCCTTTCGTCATCAACGATAACGTGGAAATCGCAGCTAAGATGGATGCGGACGGCGTTCATGTCGGCCAGAGCGATATGGAGGCCGGCGATGTCCGTGCAAAGCTTGGCCCGGACAAGATCATCGGCGTTTCGGCGCAGACCGTGGAACAGGCCATTCTCGCCGAGCAGCGCGGGCAGATTACCTCGGCGTCGGCGCGGTCTTCCACACCGGTTCCAAGGCGGATGCGGAGGATGTCAGCCACGAAACGCTGACTGCTATCTGCAATGCCGTTAAAATCCCTGTCATCGCCATCGGCGGCATCACACGCGATAACGTGACGGAGCTTTCCGGCAGCGGCATCTGCGGCATCGCCGTCATCAGTGCCATTTTTGCACAGAAAGACATTGTTTCCGCAACGAAGGATCTGAAAGAACAGACTCTGCGCATGCTGGAAAACAAATAATTTTACGTAACCATTCATCCTCACACCAGGCGGCAGACTGGGGGCACCACTTTCTTTGTCGCCTGTCCAAAAAGAAAAGTAATGCAAAGGAGTAATTCTCATGGACGCGAAAAACATGAAAACAGCATTAACAATCGCGGGAAGTGATTCCAGCGGAGGCGCCGGCATTCAGGCAGACATCAAAACCATGATCACAAACGGAGTTTACGCCATGTCGGCAATTACCGCACTCACCGCCCAGAACACCACCGGAGTTTCCGGTATTTTCGATGTAACACCGGAGTTTCTGGCCGCACAGCTTGACGCCGTCTTTACGGACATCTTCCCGGACGCCGTCAAAATCGGTATGGTATCCTCCCCGGCACTGATCGAAGTCATCTCCGAACGGCTTCGCTTCTACCAGGCCAAACACATCGTTGTGGACCCGGTCCTCGTCGCTACAAGCGGCTCCGCGCTCGCTTCGGGCGGCGTGCCTGACCTGATGAAAAACTGCTCTTTCCTCTGGCTGAAGTCATCACACCGAATATCCCAGAGGGAGAAGTTCTCTCCGGCATCAAAATCCAGTCGGAAAGCGATATGGAACGCGCCGCAAAAGAGATCGGGGATTCCTGCGGCTGTGCCGTTCTGTTAAAGGGCGGCCACAGTATCAATGATGCCAACGATCTTTTATATCACAACAGCACATTTACCTGGTTCACCGGAAAACGCATCGACAATCCGAACACACACGGCACCGGCTGTACACTCTCCAGCGCCATCGCATCGGGGCTCGCAAAGGGGCTTTCCCTTCCGGATGCCATTTCCGCCGCAAAAGAGTATATTTCGGGCGCACTCGCGAGCATGATGGATCTCGGCCACGGCTCGGGACCGCTGAACCACGCTTACCGGATCTGATTTTGAAAATAAAGGAGAACAACAAATGGAACGCAATTACGCAACACAGATGGACGCCGCACGCCGCGGCATTGTAACACCGGAGTTGAAAAAAGTCGCAGAAAAAGAGTATATGGCCGTGGAAGACCTGATGCCGCTCGTTGCCAGCGGAAAGGTTGCCATTCCGGCCAATAAGCTGCACACCTGCATCGACCCGGAGGGCATCGGCTCGATGCTGCGCACGAAAATCAATGTAAATCTCGGTGTTTCGAAAGACTGTAAAGATTACGATGTGGAGATGCAGAAGGTACTCTCCGCGGTCAATATGGGCGCAGAAGCCATCATGGACCTGTCGAGCCACGGCAATACGCAGCCGTTCCGGCGGAAACTGACCTCCGAATGTCCAGCCATGATCGGCACCGTGCCGGTATATGACAGTGTGATCCATTACCAGAGAGACCTGGATACGCTGACCGCCAAAGATTTTATTGACGTCATCCGCCTCCATGCCGAGGACGGTGTCGATTTCGTCACCCTGCACTGCGGCATCACCAGAAAAACCATCGATCAGATCCGCAAACACAAACGGAAAATGAATATTGTTTCCCGCGGCGGCTCCCTCGTGTTCGCCTGGATGTGCATGACCGGCGAGGAGAATCCGTTCTACGAGTATTACGATGAGATTCTCGATATCTGCCGTGAATACGATGTGACCATTTCTCTCGCGACGCCTGCCGTCCTGGCTGCCTTGCCGACGCAACGGATGTCTGCCAGATTGAGGAGCTGGTGCGCCTCGGCGAACTCACCAAACGTGCCTGGGAGAAAGACGTTCAGGTTATGGTTGAGGGACCGGGCCACGTTCCGATGGATCAGATTGCGGCCAACATGAAAGTACAGCAGACCATCTGCATGGGCGCTCCGTTCTATGTCCTCGGACCTCTTGTGACCGATATTGCACCGGGCTATGACCACATCACCGCTGCATCGGAGGCGCAATTGCCGCTATGAACGGCGCTGCTTTCCTGTGCTACGTAACGCCGGCAGAGCATCTGGCTCTTCCGAACCTCGATGACGTAAAGCAGGGCATCATCGCAAGCAAAATCGCCGCACACGCTGCCGACATTGCCAAAGGCGTGCCGCATGCGCGTGATATTGACGACAAGATGGGAGACGCCCGCCGCGTGCTCGATTGGGAAGCACAGTGGGACTGTGCACTGGACCCGGAGACTGCAAAAGCCATCCGTGCTGACCGCTCGCCGGAACAGGAAGATACCTGCTCGATGTGCGGTAAATTCTGTGCCGTGCGAAGCATGAACAAAGCTTTAAACGGCGAACATATCGACATTCTTTAACATCAGTAGACAAGAAGTCACAGTACGCGAAAAGGAACGGTTTTCATTACGAAACCGTTCCTTTTCTGCATTTCCAAAATCTTTTTCTATTTCGCCCATCCTTCGGCGTAACGGACTGCTTTGTGCCATCCGTTCATCTTCTCATCGCGCTCCTCTTTCGAGAGCTCCGGCTCAAATATACGGTCAATGGCTCCGTTCTGTTTTACCGTCTCCTGATCCGGCCAGTAGCGACGGCGAGTCCCGCAAGATAAGCTGCTCCCATCGCGGTCGTCTCGATGCAGCACGGCCGCTCCACCGGCGCCTGGCTGATGTCCGCCTGGCACTGCATCAGAAAATTGTTGGCGCTTGCTCCGCCGTCCACACGCAGTGCGGAGAGCTTCATGCCGGAATCTGCCTCCATCGCTTTTAAGACATCATCCACCTGATATGTGATCGACTCTAGCGTTGCGCGGATCACATGGTATTTGTTGACGCCGCGGGTCAGGCCGAGAATGGTTCCTCTCGCATACTGATCCCAGTACGGTGCGCCAAGGCCGGTAAACGCCGGTACGACGTAGCAGCCGTTCGTGTCGTTCACCTTCTGCGCCATGTACTCGGAATCCGCCGAGGACTCGATCAGCTTCATCTCATCGCGCAGCCACTGGATTGCGGCTCCGCCGACAAAAATGGATCCCTCGAGCGCATACGTAATCTTGTCCCCGATACCCCATGCAATCGTGGTAACAAGACCGTGTGTCGAAGAAACCGGCTTTTCTCCCGTGTTCATCAGCAGGAAGCAGCCTGTTCCGTATGTATTTTTCGCTTCGCCCGGCGCATAGCAGGTCTGGCCGAACAGCGCCGCCTGCTGGTCTCCCGCTGCTCCCGCAATCGGAATCGGGCCGCCGAAATATGTGGATGCCGTCTCCCCGTAGACACAGCTCGACGGGCGGACTTCCGGCAGCATACAGAGCGGAATGTTCAGCTCTTTTAAGATATCCTCATCCCATTTCAGTGTATGGATATTGAACAGCATTGTACGGGACGCGTTGGTGTAATCGGTGACATGTACCTTTCCCTTTGTCATCTTCCAGATCAGCCACGTCTCCACTGTTCCGAAATAGAGATCGCCTCGCTCCGCCCGCTCGCGCACGCCCGGAACTTCATCTAGAATCCATTTCAGCTTCGTGGCTGAAAAATACGCATCAATCACAAGACCTGTTTTCTCCCGGAAACGGTCAACCAGTCCGCGCTCCATCAGGGAATCGCAGTATTCCGATGTTCTGCGGCACTGCCATACAATTGCATTGTAGACCGGCTCTCCCGTCTTTTTGTCCCAGACGATCGTCGTCTCTCTCTGGTTTGTGATGCCGATTGCCGCGATATCCTCGTAGGACGCGCCCGCTTTCTGCATTGCCTCCACGGCTACACCGAGCATCGTGGACCAGATTTCATTGGCATCGTGCTCCACCCAGCCCGGTTTCGGGAAACGCTGGGTAAACTCCTTCTGCGCAAGGCTTACGATCTGTCCTTTCTGATCAAACAGAATACAGCGGTTGCTCGTTGTGCCGGCATCAAGTGCCATGATGTATTTTCCCACGTTTAAAAATCCTCCTGTCTCACATTTCAAGAAGAGAGCCTGACAGAATCCACTGCCACGCTCTCTTCCTTTTCTTTGTATGTATCGTATCACAGAATTCTTTTTCTGTAAATCAAATCGTGTTTTTCTGCAGCAATTTATGCCGTAATGATCTCCAGCAGCGCACCGCGCAGATCGTTTGAAAGTTCCATGCTCTGCAACTCTGCAGCCAGAATTGCTACCTTTCCGTCCGCTTTGTGAAGAAGATTTGCGATCTGCTCTTTGGTGATGTAGCTGATTTCGGCGTGCAGCAGCAGATCCATCGCACGTGTCATGACATCGTTCTTTGCAATCTCCGTATCTTCCGGCAGACAGATTGTCACGGTATCCTGTGGTTTTACATCTGCCACTGCGATAGCAAGAAGTCCGTCTTTCTCTTTGACTTCTGCATCCGCTTCCACGCCGTTTACAAAGACCTTTGCCTCTTTTGCACTACTTCCACCGAATTCTACGCAATATGTTCTGCTTTCCGGAACAAGGCTCTGATTGCCCTCAACCGGTGCAATTGTAAATTTTCGTGCACCCCATTCGAGCGTCATCGGCGTTTTTGCACAGTCATTCTTCTCATACGCCATGGAAGTATTGTCATCCTCGTACAGAATAAATGTATTATCTGCACCCGCATAAACGCGTACCGTCAGCTCATCCGGGTTAGATTCTACATCCAGCGCACTGATCTTCTCTGTCATCGGGATGATCGCACCTGCTTTCGCAAGAACCGGGATTTCCTCCAGCGTACGGTACAGATCCATACTTCTGCCGCCCTCATAAATCATTCCGTTGAAGAAATCAAACCAGGTTCCCTCCGGCAGCCATACCTTCGTCTTGGCACGCTTCAGCTCCGGAATGCATTTCGTTGTCACCGGTGTTACCATCAGCTCACTTCCGAAGAAGTACTGATTCGGTGCCTGATTTTTGCCCCAGAAAACCGTCTCCGGGTAATCATAATACATCGGAACAACGATCGGTGTATCTTCTTTCCATGCACGGTAGTTCATCGTGTACAGATACGGTACGAGTTTATGACGCAGACGAAGGAAATCATCCATTGTGCTGCGCACTTCCATACTGAAGTTCCAAGGCTCTTTTCCACTGAAGGCACTGTTAGAGCTGTGCAGACGGTTGATCGGAGAAAAGACTCCGTACTGATACCATCTTGCTTCAAGCTCATCGTCACGGTAGCCAAGCATATGGCCGCCGATATCATGACTCCACCATCCGTAGCCGATGTTGGAGGCTGTGCTGGTAAAGTATGGCTGGAAATCCAGGGATTCCCAGGTGATGTGGGTGTCTCCGGAAAATCCGACCGGATAGCGGTGGGAGCCCGGTCCTGCATAGCGGGAGAAGGTCATCGGACGTTTTCCGTCTCTTCCACTGTCAAGAAAATGATAGTGATTCAGCATCCACAGCGGATCAAGACCCTCGATCTTGGTACTCTGTCCCTGCTGCCAGTCAATCCACCAGAAATCGACGCCCTCTTTTTCCATCGGATGATGGACTTTTTCGAAATATACATCGACAAATTTCGGATCGGCAATGTCAAAATTGACCGGCTCTTCTTTTTTTGCATCCACTCCCATAGCTTCTGCTACTTCCGGATAGCAGTCCTCATACGCACGAATTCCGTCTGCCGGATGGACATTCAGTGTTGTCTTCATGCCGCGTGCATGGAGTTTTCCAAGAAAACGCTCCGGATCCGGGAAGAGTTTTTTATTCCAGCTATAGCCGGTCCAGCCGCTGCCGTATTTCGGATCCACATCGTCTACACGGTGCCAGTCCATATCGATAACAGCAACCGAGAATGGAACGTTCTCTTTGTCGAAGTCTTCCATCAGTTTCATATAAGATGCTTCACTGTAACGCCAGTAACGGCTCCACCAGTTTCCGAGTGCAAATCTCGGAAGCATCGGAGTTTTGCCGCAAAGGTGATAAAAATCCTTTAATGCCAGGCGGAAATTCCAGCCATAGCCGAAGAAGTACAGATCCTGCACTCCTTTCTTTCTCGGGGTCACCCAACCGTCCTCTGTCATCAGAAGCGACTTCGAATCATCCAGAACAGCGGAACCAAACCAGGACATGATACCAGGTTCCAGTTCGCATGCTCCGTTGACCTGATCAAGCGTACGGGCCGTTCCTCCAAGATCCTGTGTCGGATCTCCGTAATGCCATGCCGGTACAGAACTGATGCCGACTGCCGTTGTTTTGCAGGAAAGTCCGTTTGCAGAGAATGCCTTTTTGTTGTAATTCAGCTGCAGATACTTTGTGCGCAGCTCCAGCTCATCGCCTGTGTCTTTGACGGAAAATTCCACTGCTGGAAAATCACGGTTTACAACCGTCTGGGATGCTGCATCGATAAATTCACCGTCCTCACTGTATTCCAGCCGAAGAAGATGCTCTGTCAGTACTGTGATACGGTATTTATCGCCTTTTATCACATTCTCGGGATTTGCAAGTGGATGTGTCTCCAATTTCAGATATGGTTTCATATTTTGTTTTTCCCTTTCTTATCTTACCAGTTCTTGCCCTATTTTGAGAACGGGAATCTGTGACAAAAGTCCGTTCTGCCTCAGATTCCTCTGCATTTTTTATTTTGTCTCCAGAACAACCGCCTCATACGCGCGCAGTTTCGTACCCCCGCTGCCGCGCCGTCCTGCGGATAGTTGCTGATCAGTACCTCTGCTCCCGCAAAGGTTTCCGGAACCGTGTATTCCTGCTCCTCTTTTGTAAAATTGCACATCACGAGGAGTTTCTGGTCGCCTAAGGTTCTGGTATATACATACAGTGCCTCGTCCTCCGGATCGAGCAGCTCGTACGTTCCGTAAACCATGATATCCTTCTCTTTCCGGAGATGAATCAGTTTCTTGTAATAATTGTATACAGAATCCGGATCCGCCATCTCATTCTTGGCATTGACGGTCTCGTAATCCGGTCCGACCTTGATCCACGGTGTTCCTGTGGTAAATCCTGCCGAAGCGGTATCATCCCACTGCATCGGAGTTCTTGCATTGTCTCTTCCGCGCAGGTTCAGGTAGCGCATCATGTCGTCCGGCGCTACTTTTCCGGCACCGGTCAGCTCGTGGAACGCGTTGATGCTCTCAATATCGCGGAACTCGGACAGATCGTGGAACGGAACATTCTTCATGCCAAGCTCATCGCCCTGGTATACATACGGGGTACCCTGCATCATATGAAGCAGGTTGCCAGCATTTTGGCACTTACCACACGGTATTCCGGTGAATCATCGCCGAAACGGGACAGGCAGCGCGGCTGGTCGTGGTTTCCAAGGAAGAGGCTGTTCCATGCCTTGCCCTCAAGCTCCGTCTGCCATGCTGTCATGACGCGTTTGAAATCTTTGAGCGGTACGCGTTTGTCCGTCCATTTGCCGTATGTTCCGCTTGCCAGATCTACCAGCTCGAACTGGAATACCATACTGAGCTCTTTGCCGTCTGCGGATGCATATTTTTCTGCCTCCTCGATCGTGACACCGGCACACTCACCAACCGTCATCAGATCGTATTTGGAGAGGACTTCCCTGTTCATCTCCTGCAGATACTCATGAACGTGCGGTCCGTTTACGCAGCCGGAATCACCGTAGAGTCCGCCCTCCGGAATTTTTCCGTCCGGCAGCCCTTCCGGTTTGGAGATCATGCTGATAACGTCCATCCGGAAACCGTCAATGCCTTTTTCACACCACCAGTTCATCATATCGAAAACTTCTTTTCGAACCGCCGGGTTCTCCCAGTTCAGATCAGGCTGTTTTGTTGAGAACAGATGCAGGTAATACATCTCTGTCTGCGGATCGTATTTCCATGCGGAACCGGAGAAGCAGCTTCCCCAGTTGTTTGGCTCTTTTCCCTCTTTTGCATCACGCCAGATATAATAATCGCGGTATGGATTGTCTTTCGATTTGCGGCTCTCCACGAACCATTTGTGTTCATCTGAAGTATGATTGACAACAAGGTCCATGACCAGCCTGATGCCTCTTTTATGCATCTCCGAAAGCATGCGGTCAAAATCCTCCATTGTTCCGAACTCCTGCATGATTGCCCGGTAATCGCTGATATCATATCCATTGTCATCGTTTGGTGACTGGTACACCGGAGACAGCCAGATAACATCCACGCCAAGATCCTTCAGATAATCCAGACGGGATGTGATACCATTTAAATCTCCGATACCGTCTCCGTTGCTGTCCATGAAGCTGCGCGGATAAATCTGATACACTACGGCTTCTTTCCACCATTTTTTGTCCATTTTTTTACCTCCTTTATTTCATCCCCAGAACGTGTCTGGTTCTTTAATTCTGTCGTTTGCAAGCACATTTTACCATACCTCACGGTGATTTTTCAATTAGTTTGCGCAAACCAGCAGTTTCTACAAGAGTTTTTCTGTAAATTTGGTAACTATTTACTTCGTCAGATCTCTTACCGACTCCCTCTCCACCAGCGTTGTCGGCAATGGCGGAATATCTTTTTGTACCGGCTCATCCTGGATCAAGTGCATCAGGACTTCTACGGCACGGCGTGCTTTTCCATCCACCATCTGATGCACGGTAGTCAGCTTCGGCCGCGCAAGTGTCGCATAGGTAACATCATCAAAGCCCGCAATTGAAATTTCCTCCGGAACCTTTATTCCCCTGTTCTGCAGAAAGTTGGATGCTTCAAGTGCATAGTAATCCGATGAAAAAAAGAGCGCTGTCTGTTTTTTGAAGAACGGAAGCATCTCCTCATATGCCTTCTCCCTCTGCTCTGGATTCCACGGGATCACAATATGGCGACTTTCAAAGTCCTCAATTCCCGCCTCCTCCATTGCCTGACGCACACCGAGCCACCGATAGTGGTCAACCCCGAGATCGCAGTCGGATAAAAAGAGAAATTTTTTATGTCCCTTTCCAATCAGGTACTGACTCATCTGGTACGCACCGCCGCGGTCATCCATCGTAATGGAGCGGACTCCAAGTTCCGGCGGGAGATACTGATCAATGGTTACCAGCGGTTTTCCGAGACGTTCCGAGAGCTCTGCAATCTCCTTTTCCTTCAGAGCCATCGCAATCATGCCGTCAAAATTCCAGCCGAGCGCCTGCTGCATAATATCGTCCTGCTCATGGCGCGCAACCAGCATCATATAGTAGCCGTGTTCCCGGATCTGATACTCCAGATTTCCGAGCATTGCCGACACAAAGGGATCCTCAAAGGAAGATGCATTTCCTTTCTTCATGAAACCAAGCGCCACACCAATGAGACCGGAGCTGTTGTTCGCCAGCATGCGCGCGCTGATACTCGGCACGTACTCCATCTCCTTTAAAATCCGGTTGATTTTCTCGACCGTCGCCTTTGAGACGCGCCCTGTCTTTCCGTGTATTACATTCGAAACCGTCGTCGGGCTGACCCCTGCGCGGTCTGCTATATCTTTGATTCTAATCATCGGTTCTCTGCCTTTCCTTTTTCTTCACAATTTTCTGAATTCTGTTATGTTTATTTTACCAAGACGGCAAAATGTTTACAACTACTTTGCATCGGCAAACACTACAAAATTATTACATTTTCTTAAACGATATGTAAGAAAATCTCCATCCCTCCTTCATTTACTTTCCGCCGGTTCCGTGGTAAGATAGGATGACAGAAAAAGTTCACCTTTTTTCTGTAAGAAAGGACCTACACATCATATGCGGCTTGCATTTACAAATTTTTCGATAAAATCTCCCACTGGCAAGAAATCCGGCCGTTTTTTTCTTGCCCTTTTTCTGGGTATTTTTCTCTTCCTCGCTCATCCCATACTCTGTCAGGCTGGTTTTGCCTCCAGTACGCCGTTTACCGGTGCCTCCTGGGAACTGGTCGGGGAATATCCGATTCTCGGCAGCAACGGCGCGGTGCAGTCCGTCTGTGCGACGGAAGATTATATCATCTGCATCGAAAATTTTAATGATCTGACGACAGAGCCGGACGTAGTCTCTGCCTACTATAAAAATGATACAGACGCAGACGGAAATCCCGTTACGCAGTATTCCCTCGCGCATCAGGTAAGGGACGCAGACTTTGCTCACGCAAACGGTATGGCATACAATCCCGTCACACATGAAATCCTCGTGAGCGGCTACAGCAGCCCGGATGCTTCCAATTACGGATGTATCTTCCGCCTCGACCCGGATACTCTCGAGCAGAAAGAGCGGATCCAGCTCTCGACAAGCTACAATATTCTCGGTATTGATTATCTTCCTCCACCGGCGGCTATCTGATCCAGACCGATGCGGACGGCGGCTACGGCTTTAAACTCCTCGATGCCTCACTTCAGGTGATGGATGACTGGGGCACGTATCCCTTCGATTTTTACATGGAAAACTTTCAGGATCTCTGTGTTTCCGGCGATCTCTTTTTTCTTTTTCCGCTGACGATGCATCTCGGAATCGGAAACTTTATCCAGACATACTCGCTCTCGCAGAAAACACTGCTTGCGGACGACACGGTTGATTTTGGCTTTTCCGACGATATCACCATCAATGAACCAGAGGGCCTCTGTGAGACAAATCCTGGGGAATTTATTGCGATTGTAAACGTAACAAAGGCAGATGGTGGACGGTACGTGCAGTTCTACCGCACCCGGGTGCCGTATCTGTTCACGGTTTCCACTTCCGCGGCGGAGCATGGCTCGGTGTCCGAGGGCGGGGAAGTTTCCAGCGGAGAGGAAAAAACCGTTTCCTACACGGCAGACGAAGGCTTCCGGCTCGCGAAGCTCTCGGTGGACGGCTTGTATCTGCCGGTGACGGAATATCCGGACAGCTACACATTTTCCGATATCCAGAAGGATCATACCCTTGCCGTAACGTTTGAACCGGTTCCGACGGCGACACCGACGCCGACTGCCACTGCGACGCCGACCGAAACACCGGCCATAACCCAGACACCGGAACCGGCCATTTCCAAAGCACCGGCATCATCCACGGTTTCCTTCTCATCTGTGGCTTCCCATTTCGCAGCGTTCTGGAAAGGCACTGTGCATGCCGCTTCCTGGTTCCGCCATCTTGCCTCGGCCGGTGCATCCCTTTTTGCCCGTATCCGGAAGGCAGATCCTGTTTTTCTGGCGATGCCGTTTGTCCTTCTCGTTCTGATTCTGCTCTTTGTCCTCCGCCTGCGGTATGTCCGCCGCATCCGGCGGGAGCGGTCGCGGAAAGCGCTGGAACACAGAAGAAGAACGTACGAAGAACTGGTCAGAGAATTTACGGAAAATCCGAAGGACGAAAAGGTTTCCATCGATGAGCTGCTGCTTACAATTGACGAACTGCAGAAGGAAGAACAGAAAAACACTTAAATGAAACGTATTCACCAGATCAGGAATTGATCTTCTCGGCACAAAAAAGTATCCCGTTCCTTTTGGGGAAGCGGGATACTTTTTTATTTAAACGGGCAACGAGCTAAAGTCCGTGCTTGTTTTTACTCTTCGTAATCGAGTGCTGCACGCTCCGTTGTGTACGGACGTACATAGGTGTCTGCTACTTTTACGTGCTCCGGATGTTTTGCATATACAGCTACATCCTCTGCTTTTTCCAGTGTTGTGACAAGTGCCATATCATGGGTGGAAGATGCAAGCGGTGCTTCTACAAAGTCAACCGTCAACAGTCCCGGCACTTTGCCGACCAGGCTTTTCAGGTTCTCTGCCATCGCTTTTTTCAGCTCCGGTTTCTTTGCATCCTCTACTTCCGGTTTGAATTTCCACATAACAATATGATGTACCATTGTATTTTTCTCCTTTGCTTTTGTTTTATTGCCAATTCACACAGTTTCTGTGCAAATACCAGCCTTTTGTTACGGCTCTTCGCCTGCAATCCGCAGAATATCCTCAATCTCTTCCACGGACATGTCAAGATACGCGGAAAGCTCTGCCACACTGAAATCCATGTCATCGCCGTCGGAGAGTTCCTCGATGGCGTCTTTTAAGCGGTTTACTTTATTGACTACAGTATTGTCCTTGTGTTTCTGAACTCTGTGTTCTTCCATGAAATCGCTGATCGTCTCACGCACAGCCGCATCAATCGCCTGCTCCGCCGTCTCAGCTTTTACAACGGACTCCAGCGCTACTAAAAGTCCGACATTTCCCTCCTGCACCAGATCCATCAGGAAGAAATCGCGGGTGTGCATTTCTTTTGCGGTCTCAATAACTTTCGGAAGCCAGAGCTGCACGAGCATGCTCTTTGCAAGGGAATCGCCCTCTGCCGCTTTCCGGTAAAGCTCTGCCGTTTCTTCCTCCGACGGTGTTTCTGTCTCCGGCAGTTCGTCAAGATACTGCTGTAAGGCACGCAGCTCCTCCTCGGAAACTCCGGTTTTCTTTCTTTTCGGTCTCCTCCGGCACGACGCCCGGCTCATAATCTGCCACATCGACCTGCTCCATCGTCAGATATTCGCAGACAAAGGTGACTTTCTGCTCATCCAGTGCAAAGTCTTCAAAAAAGTCTCTGACTTCTTTCATCGTTACTTTATTTTCATGGTCTCTGGCGTATGACAGCAATTCGGAGAGCTTCTCCTGGAACTTTTTCTGTTCGTCCTGCATCTTTTTTACCCTCTCTTTCTTCCGTTTCACGATTCCATTTCTTCGTACATTTTTTTCAATTTGTCCATTGCTTTTTCTGCTTTGAAAAGCTACTATAAAAGCAAACGAAAACCACATTCAAGTGGAAAGGAGAATCCTTATGAAACAATTTTTTCAGGATGTGAAAAACAGTTCCTGCTTTCAGCCGCTGTCTCTATTATACTAGGTATCGTGCTGATCGTCTACCCCGTAAAAACGAGTTTGCTGATCTGTTATATCGCCGGAGCACTGCTCCTGTTTGGCGGCGTTGTTGCGTTGATCCGCTACATTGCAAGCCGCGGCGAGCCGTTTTTCTTCCGCTACGATCTGTTCGTTGCCCTGGTACTGATTCTGTTCGGCTGCTTCGTTATCTTTGAAAGTGACCTTGTAATCGCATTCATCCCGGTTGTCATCGGTATCATCCTTCTGGCAAACGGACTGCTCAGCATTCAGAAGGCGTTCAACCTCAAAAAAACAGGGCTGGAAAAATGGTGGCTTGAGTTCCTGCTGGCTCTTTTAACCAGCGTTCTCGGCATCATCATCTGTACCAATCCGTTTGATGCCGTTGCAACCACAAACATTTTCATCGGTATCTGCCTTGTCTACAGCGGCATTTCCGATCTTGTCACCACCTACTACATGGGCCGCGCAAAACGCCGGATCAAAAACGTCATCCAGACCGAGATCAACCAGCAGAAAATCCTGCACGATGACAATGTGATTGATGTGGATGAGGACGAGCTTCACTAAAAAACAGCTTCTTCCATAAAAATCTTCTTTCATACGAAAAACCGGAACCCGGCACCGCTTCTAAGCAGCGGCTCCCGGGTTCCGGTTTTTCTCTGTATTTCTTTTTTTATTTATTCCTCGTGTTTGCTCAGCGCTTCCATGCCTTCTCTTAATTTCAGACGAATCTTGCCAAGCTGCATGCCGTTTGCACCGAAATACAGTTTCAGATAGTGATTAGATCCAAAGAAGAAGCCAAGATCTCTGGTCTCTTTGATCCACTCGCCTTTTGTTCCACGGATGCTGATAACGGTTTTTACAATATTGTCGATATATACTGTAACGGAAAGCTGTGCCAGGTCTTCGAGGTCTGCTTTCATTTCCATCTCGATATCATAAGTTCCCATTTTATCTGCCAGAATGGAAACACCGCAGACTTCGCTTGTTCCTTTTTTATTTTCCCATGCGGAAGCGTCAATGACAACATCACCTGTTTCCGGATCTGCCTCATACGTTACCAGGTCTGCTGCAACAAAATCGTTATCTCCCTGCTGCTCCTGTGCTTCTTTTTCTTCCTCGCTGATGCGGTCAAGGAAACGTAAAATACATGGTGTTCCAAGAATGAAGTGAAGGACATTCATGGCATTTCTCTGCAGATCACCTCTTGTGATTTCACCTTTTTCCAGTGCTTCTTTCACATCATCCTGGCTCATATCGGTGCAGTCATTGCATACCATGAAGACATCATTTCCGGCGGATACCATCGGTGCATGTGTCGTTCTTGTTGCCTCGTATCCTTCACGGTTCGACATTGCCCACCAGTCGGTCATAACAAATCCATCGTAGTTCCACTCACCACGGAGAATGGTGGTTAACAGATCGTAGTTTCCTGCGGTCCAGATACCGTTGACCGGTCCATATGTACTCATAATGGATCTTGCGCCGCCTTCTTTGACTGCAATTTCATATCCTTTCAGATAGATCTCGCGCAGTGCACGCTCGGAAACAACCGCATTTACGGTGTGGCGCTTCGACTCCTGGTTATTACCGCAGAAGTGTTTGATGGTTCCGGTTACATCGGATTTTTCCATACCAAGAATCTGTACAGCACTGATCCATCCGGTCAGGTACGGATCCTCGGAAATATACTCAAAGTTACGTCCGTTTAACGGATTTCTGTGAATATTCATACCAGGTCCAAGAAGCGCATCGACACGGTTCTGTCTCATTTCGCGTCCTGCCATCTCGTACAGGTCTTCTACCAGCGGAAGATCGAACGTACAGCCAAGCAGCGTACCGTTTGGCATGGAGAAGGCTTTTGTTCCGCAGTCAAAACGAAGTCCGGAAGGACCGTCGGTACAGCAGGATGCCGGAATGCCAAACTCCTGTAATTCCGGTGTCAGACCGCCAAAAGCAGCTGCGGTTCCAGGCGTTACTTTCGGGCTGCACATACCCTCGCCGCGGAACATGCAGATCAGATCATCATCGGAAAGCTGTGCCACGAATTCTTCCATGGTTACTTTCTTATCCAGCACATCGCCCAGCTTATAGCCTTTGTCTCCGGTGTACGGAATCGGCTCCATACGGTTCTCTTTCATGCGTTTTGCCGGATCTACGGTGCGCAGCGGGGCTGCCTCGTATCCCGGTTTTAATGTGCCGTCCTCACCTGCAACGCTTTCATACGCTCAAACGCTTCGACCGGCGCCATTGCCTCGGTCAGCGTCTCAACCACTTTAAACGGCTGCTCGTAAGCGCCTGCGAAAGCTGCACTTCTGACATCGCTTCCGACATAAACTCATAGCTGCCCTCTTCGATACGTAGCAGGATTTGTGTCCCGTTGCACCGCTGTCATCATAGGATGCGAAGCTTTCTTTTGCCACATTGATGGTCACGGTCTCTTTTGCTCCAGGAGCTAAAATACCGGTCTTTGCAAAGCCGACGAGTGCGCGGGCTGGTTTTCCAAGAACGCCCTGTGGAGCTTTTACGTATACCTGAACAACTTCTTTACCGGCCGTTTTTCCTGTATTCTCTACGGTTGCCGTTACGGTTACCTGATCGACGTCTTTCTCTTTCGCCTCTGCGGTTACTGCAAAGGTTGTGTAGGAAAGACCAAATCCGAACGGATATAATACTTTGTCTTTTGCAAAAGTCTCAAAGTAGCGGTATCCTACATAGATATCCTCTTTGTATTCGTTTCTTACTAGATCGCCAAAGCAGCTGGTCGACGGATAATCCTCAATATTTTCTGCGATGGTATCCGTCAGTTTACCGCACGGGCTGACTCTTCCCATCAGCACATCGGCAACGCCGTTTCCACCTTCCTGACCGCCCTGCCATACGTAGAGAACAGCTGCAGGATTGCACTCTTTCACCCATTTCATGTCGATGATATTTCCGACATTCAGCACAACGATCGTTCTTGCAAACGCTTTGCTGACTTTCTCTACCATCTCACGCTCGGTATCTGTCAAGAGATAACTGCCCGCCTCGTTTTTGTTGTCCTGGTCCTCACCTGCGGTACGGCCTACAACAACAATAGCTGCATCGGCGCCTTTTGCGCTCTCCACAATCTCGTCGGTGAGCTCCATCTCTTTCTGGGACCACGGCACTTTTCCCCAGCCCTGGCCTTCGTCGTATGGATTTTCCTCGATCCATTTCTCATATGTTCCAAGAAGATTCTCATCGAGCGTGATGTCTTTTTCTTCTTTTAAGGCATCCAGAATGCCAACCACATATTTGGTGTTGACGAGTCCGCCGGAGCCCAGTCCGCTCTTATAATAATGGAATGCAATTCTTCCGAAAACGGCTACTTTATCCCCCTTGCGAAGCGGAAGCGCCTCGTTGTCATTTTTCAGAAGGACACATCCCTCTGCTGCTGCCTGACGGGCAAGCGCTACGTATTCTTCGAAATCCAATGGTGTAAATTTTCCCATATTGTTCCCCTTTCTCCTGCATACTTTTCTATCCAACATGTGCCGGAACACCCAAAGGAAATCCCGGGTTCCGCACATGACTGGCTTCTTGTCTTTTATTATCTCGTATTTTCTGCTTTTTTTCCAGTTCTTTTCTTATCTTTTTTCTATCTGATATTGACCTTTTTTCTTCTCTTTTTGCTTATCCAATCAGTCCCTGGACAATTAATACAAGAAGCAGCAGCGGAAGGATATACGTAAGGTATAATCGCATCCAGTCCGGCACTTTCAGACCATCGCCCTTACTTGCCTCTGCCTGGTAATTTTTAAATCCCCATCCCCACTTTGATGTACAGAATAAAAGATAGATCAGTGAACCGACCGGCAGCAGAAGGTTGCTGACGATAAAGTCCTCAAGATCGAGAACTGTGCTTCCTGCGCCGAGCGGCTGGAATCCGGACCACACATTGTAGCCGAGTGCACACGGCAGGGATCCTAAAATGATCAGAATGCAGTTGATGACTGCTGACTGTTTTCTGGAAACACCGAAAATCTCGGAAAAGCAGCACATGATGTTCTCGAATACAGCGATGATAGTGGACAGTGCCGCAAAGAACAGAAACAGGAAGAAAAAGCTTCCGAAAATCCGTCCGCCCTTCATCGAGGTGAAGATGTGCGGCAGTGTCATAAAGATCAGCTTCGGGCCGCTGTCCGGCTGTACGTGATAGGAAAAGCACGCCGGGAAAATAATAAGACCTGCGGTGATGGCTACAAACGTATCGAGCACCGCAATATTGATCGCCTCTCCGAGCAGCGATTTTCCTCCGTTTAAGTAGCTTCCGAAAATCAGCATTGCGCCGATACCAAGACTTAACGTAAAGAATGCCTGGCTCATCGCGCTTGTGATAATGTGGAACAGTCCCACCTGTTCAATCTGCTGCTTGTCCGGCACCAGATAAAATTTCAGACCCTCTTTTGCGCCTGGCATTGTAAAGCTGTAAACCGCAAGGAAAATCATAACGACCATCAGTACAATCATCATCACTTTTGTGACACGCTCCACACCATTCTGCAGACCAACAGAGCAGATCAGAAAGCCTGCAATCGTGATCAGCAGCATCGTGATGACAAGAATAGACGGAGATGAAAGCATCTCATTGAATTTTCCAGTTACAGCGTCCCCCTTAAGGCCACTGAATTTTCCGGTTAAAAAGCTGTAAAAATAATACAGCATCCAGCCTGCAACAACCGTATAGAACATCATCAGCAGATAGTTTCCGATGAGGGCAACGTATCCATGGATATGCCACTTCTGCCCTTTCTTCTCCAGTTCCCCATACGCGCGCACGGTACTCTTTTGCTTCCTCTTCCGATGGCAAGCTCCATCGACAGAATCGGAACTCCCATAATGGCAAGGAACAACAGATAAAACAGCACGAAAATGCCGCCTCCGTTGTTTCCTACCATGTACGGGAATTTCCATACATTTCCGATGCCGATGGCACAGCCTGCCGAAAGCAGAAGAAAGCCAAGGCGCGATTGGAATGTCTCTCGTTCCATTTCTTTTATTTCCTCCCTTTTTTCTTCGTACAAAACTCAGATTTCAGAACGGCACCGTTCTGCCGTTCTGTCCGGTTTGTCTTCCTGTTTTGCACTATGCTTTCTATTATACTTTTCTTATCAGAAAAAGACAAGCAATTGCTTAGGGCGTGTTTGAAAAATTTTTTTAAACACGCCCTGAGAAAGGAAATTTTTCTATTCTTTATTCATACCGCGCAATCTCTTTCCGCAGCCGTTTCATAATCCGTTTTTCCAGCCGCGAAATATACGACTGTGAAATTCCAAGAAGATCCGCGACTTCTTTCTGCGTTTTCTCCCGCCCCTCTGGCATATTGATGCCAAACCGGAGTTTCACGATCACCTGCTCCCGCTCAGAGAGCTTGCTGATTGCGCTTCCCAGCACGCGATGTTCCGCCTCCTGCTCGAGCCCCTGATAGATCACATCCTCCTCCGTTCCGAGGATATCCGACAAAAGAAGCTCATTTCCATCCCAGTCTACATTGAGCGGCTCATCGATCGAGACCTCCATCCGTGTCTTGTTATTTCTCCGCAGATACATCAGAATCTCGTTCTCAATGCACCGGGACGCGTACGTGGCAAGCTTGATCTTTTTTTCCGGATTGAACGTGTTAATTGCCTTGATGAGGCCGATGGTTCCAATCGAAATCAGATCCTCCACACCAACTCCTGTATTATCAAATTTCTGTGCAATGTAGACGACGAGACGCAGGTTGTGTTCGATCAGCTCGCTCCTTGCCGTCTCGTTTTCCGGATCGGAAAGCCCCGCAATCGCATCGGCCTCCTCCTGTCCTTCCAAAGGCGCCGGGAGAACATCTGTGCCCCCGATATAAAAAATTTCTCCTGTCTGACGAAATACAGCCGGCACGGACCGCGGCAGCATACGAAGCCGGAATCCGTTTGGCAGTGCAGCCTGCAGCATACTTCATTCCTCCTGTCCTTCCATGAGATCTGGATGCAAAATTATTTCATAGCCCCTGGGAGATGAACTATTTTCTCCGCCAAGCGCAATCAGCGGTCCGCTTATGTGCCTGGCTGTATGTTCTGTCACAAGAATCATTTCCGAGATCCGGATCACCGGCAGAAAGCCCCGGCCTTCCAGTCCGCGAAACGGTATGTAACGGGGCTGCAGCGCAAGAAGCCGTTCCGGCTCCGGCACCGTCTCGTGCCTTGCAAGCGCCGCAATCCCTGTCCGCATTTCGTCCGGGAACAATTCGAGTATCACAGTGTACGGTACGACCGAGACCGGCTTTTTGGTTGTGGCATCCCGCAAAGTATTGCCCGTGTCGTACAGTCCTTTTACTTTTTTCCATTTCCCATTCTGCACAAGCTGTACCGTAACCTGCCTGGCGTGTTCCAGGAGCATCTCCTTTCGGATCTTCAGCAGGAGGAGTGTTCCCGCATATGCGGCACTCCCGGAAAGAAGAAAAAGAAAAATTCCCCTTCCCGGCATCAGCTCCCGGAACAGGCGGTATGCACTGCCGATCAGAAAACCGGACAGTATATACCTGCCATTCCCACCACAAGATCCCGTACTGTCGTGATTCTGCAGCCAGATTTCACCATCCCTGTTGTAATTCCGATTCCGACCAGGGCGAGCAGCGCACCCGGCAGATACCGTGCAAACACGGCATACAGCACCGCATAACCGGCGCCGAGCGCGGCTGCCGCAAAACTCCTTCTTCGCGTGGCAGATCGTTTCAGAAGAAAGGAGGAAAGGCGCAGAATAGTATAATTCAGCAGAAGATTCTCTGCAAAGAGAAGATCCAGAAAGATCTCATAGTGCAAAAAAACACCCCCTGCGCCTTTTGCATGGTCTGAATTTCTAACAGACCCTATTATAGACGGAAGGGGGTGAATTTTTTGTCGTTTTCGGAAGAATGACCTTCTTTTTTGATCAACAAACTTCGACACGCCGCAACATTTTCGGTCTGCGGCGTGTGAGGTAAATTCGTTATTTGCTTATTATTCTTTGCTTATCTGCGGTTTCTTAAGAAATCCGGGATCTGGATGTCCTTTTTCGGAACATTGCTTGTCATGGTCTGCTGAGCCTGTACCTGCGGCTGCACCTGAACCTGTGGCTGCGGCTGTACCGGAGCGGAAGCTTTCGGAGCAGTGTGTACCGGAGCGGCTGCCTGTGCAGAGAAGCTGCTGCTGGAAAATGCGCTCTTTCTTGCATCTGCCGGCTCTTTGCGGGATACGCTTGCCTGTTTCGCCGTTGCATCGTTGAGGCTGTTGCGATAACGGTGATCTTCGCTGTATCGGTAACAGAATCATCATACATAGCACCGAAGATGATGTTTGCATCCTCTCCAGCCAGATTCTGTACGTAACTTGCAGCATCATTTGCATCCATAAGGAGATATCTCCGGAAATGTTGATGATAACGTGGCTTGCACCCTCGATGGTGGTCTCAAGCAGCGGACTGGAAACAGCCTGCTGTACAGCCTCGAGCGCTTTGTCGTCGCCCTTTGCCTCGCCGATACCGATGTGGGCGATACCCTTGTCGGTCATAACGGTCTGAACATCTGCGAAGTCGAGGTTGATGAGTGCCGGCAGGTTGATCAGGTCTGTGATGCCCTGTACGGCCTGCTGCAGAACCTCGTCTGCTTTCTTTAATGCCTCCGGCATGGTTGTCCGGCGGTCTACGATTTCAAGAAGTTTGTCGTTCGGGATCACGATCAGGGTATCTACGTTTTCCTCGAGTTTTTCGATTCCCATCAGCGCATTGCTCATACGGGTTCTTGCCTCGAATTTGAACGGTTTTGTTACAACGCCGACAGTCAGAATGCCCATTTCTTTTGCAACGCCTGCTACAACCGGTGCTGCACCTGTTCCGGTTCCGCCGCCCATACCGCAGGTGACGAATACCATATCAGCGCCTTCCATGATCTGTTTGAGCTCTTCGATGCTCTCCTCGGCTGCTTTCTCTCCAACCTCAGGTTTTGCTCCTGCGCCCAGTCCCTTGGTCAGCTTCTCGCCGATCTGGAGAATGGTAGGTGCCTTACAGAGGGTCAGCGCCTGTTTATCGGTGTTGATTCCAACGAATTCAACGCCGCCGATGGATTCCTCCACCATTCTATTTACAGCATTATTTCCTGCACCACCTACACCGATTACGATAATCTTTGCAGATGATTCTGCCTCATTTGTCATGATCTCTAACAATTTCAACTTCCTCCTTTTGATTATGAACTGCTGTCTATCTCAAAATAGTCTGATATTCTGATGGTCATACATAAAGATATAATATAATTTCTTCGGAAAATAATCAACTGTTTTTTTCGTATTTCATAAAAAATTCAGGATTATTGCGTTTTTTTGACGGCTTTCCTTTCCTCTTATACATCTTTCGAGAAGACAAAGCTGCTGTCGCCGTCCTTGTAATCCTCCATATGGAGTTCTCCGGAAAGACCGGAAAGGCTCGGCAGGATTGCTGCTACGCGCGTCATCTTTTCTTCTAACGCCGTATCGGTTCCAAGCAGAATCCGCACGGTATCATAGTAATGCAGAATAATTTCGCTGTTCTCATTAAATTCCACACTGTCCGGCGTGATATTGTATTTCTCCGTCATTCTCGTAAGTGCGAGCATGGTGCGGAAAACTGCCGGTTTTTCAACCGGGAGCTGCTTGTTCACGGTCACATAGTCAAACGTAAGTCCTGTTACAAGCGGAACATCGGAAAGGGTCGGCTGAAAGTCTGTCGTTGTCACACGTGCACTTTTAATCGTATCCGCCGAGAGCGCACCGTCGGACGTACTGCTTTCGGATGCTGTGCCATCGGATGATACGCTTTCGGATGCAAGCGACTCACTCGTAAGGGATCCATCCGCACTCGTTCCATCGGAGGCGGTTCCGTCGGAAGGCTCACCCTCCGCAGGTGTTTCCTGCTCCTCGTCCACGCACTCCAGCACGATGCCGTTCTTGTCAAAATAGACCTTCTGGCCTTCGTACTCGACATAACCGACCACTTTTTTCTCATTTACCTGGATGCAGATGGTGTCATAGCTTACAAACGTAAACTCCACGGAGTTCATAAAAGGAATATCGCTCATATCAACCTTCGAATGAAACGTCGTAAGAAGCACCGTGTTTTTCATCCACTTGTCGTCCGCGACCATCTCTTTGATTTCATCTTTTGTATACCGGGTGTTCCCCGCCACCTGGATATTGCGGATTTTGAACACATTAAAAAACAAGGCACCTGCAAGGCCGACGCCAAGCACCACCCCGGTCAGAATCCGTATTTTTCTGTTTTTCTTCTTTTTTCTGTTTTTTTTCTGTCTCATATTTCTTTTTCTACGATAATCTTGGCTCCGAGTTCCCGGAGCGTTTCTGGAAACCGTTCATACCCCCGCTCAATCAGTTCTGTCTGCCGGATTGTGGAAAATCCTTCTGCGGCAAGCGCCGCCGATACGAGTGCCGCGCCGCCCCGAAGATCCTGGGAAACAACTTCTGCACCGTGCAGACGGCTTTTTTCGGCCGTCAGCCATTTTCCGCAGATCTGCAGCGTACCGCCCATTTTCTGCAGCTCCTCTGCCGTCCGGAGGCGGTCCTCAAATACATTTTCACAGATACAGCTCTTTCCTTCCAGCGTCATCGCTGCCGCCAGATACAGCGACTGCAGATCCGTCGGAAAACCGGGATATTCCTCTGTCTCCACGTACGGAACAGCATGCTGCACGTTTTTGCTGTCTGCTACCAGTGTACCACTCTTCCTTGTATATTGTCCACCTATTTTCTGATAGAGGGACAGAACCGCCCCCATTTCGTCCAGCGGCGCGCCGGAAAGCGTCAGGTGCCCCCGCGTCGCCGCGCCCATCAGAAGATACGTCCCTGCCGCGATCCGGTCACCCGGAACACGATACCGGCAGCCGGACAGCAGTCTCTTTCCCTGCCTTCCGTAAACGGTAATCTGCTCCGTCCCCTCGCCGGTAATCTCCGCTCCCATGGCCTTAAGAAACCGGCAGAGATGAACCACTTCCGGCTCCCGCGCACAGTGCTCCAGCCTTGTTGCACCTTCCGCTCCGACAGCAAAAAGAACCGCATTTTCCGTCGCCCCGACACTCTTTTTCGGAAAGCAGAGCACGGCTCCTTTCGGATGATCTGCCTTTGCCCGAATGGTGCCGTCCTCCTCGAAGACCTCGGCTCCCAGAAGCTCCATTGCCCTCTGATGCAGGTCCGTCGGCCGCTTTCCGATCCGGCAGCCGCCGGCCCCTGCAAGGTATGCCTCCCCTGTCCTTGCAAGAAGACTTCCCAGAAACAAAAGAGAGGCGCGCAGTCTCTTCGAAAGCGCTCCCTCCACACGGCTTTTTTCGATCTTTTCACAGTTCATGTGGAGCGCATTCCTCTCCCACCAGACTGTTCCGCCAAGCTTCTTACAATCTCCGCCATATCCTCCACATCGGAAATCTTCGGGCAGCCTTCCAGCACGACCTCCTCTTTTGTCAGAACCGCCGCCGCGATCATGGGAAGAACGGCATTTTTGGAACCCTGGACTGTTACCGTTCCGCAAAGCCGCCTTCCGCCGAGAATCTGATATACTCCCACCTGTTCTCTCCCATCCGGCCTCTCTTTTTACGGTATGCATTACACTCCCGTTTTGTTCCCGTTCTGCAGCGCTTTTCCGCCTTTTTAATCGGTGTCCCTCGAGACCGACAGGGCAAGCCCCATCTCGCCGAGCAGAAACAGCACGGAGGTGCCGCCGTAACTGATAAAAGGCAGCGTAATGCCGGTATTCGGAATCGTATTTGTCACAACCGCGATGTTCAGGATCACCTGAAGCGCAATATGCCCCATAATTCCGCCCGCAATCAGTGCTCCGCCAAGATCCCGCGCATGGATCGAAATGACCATCAAGCGCCAGATCAGCACCGCAAACACGGCGATCACCAGGCAGGCGCCGAACAGTCCGCCCTCCTCACAGATAATCGAAAAGATCATATCATTCTGCGCTTCCGGCACAAAGCCAAGCTTCTGCAGGCCTTTTCCAAGCCCGCAGCCAAAGATTCTCCCGCTGCCGATCGCATAGAGTCCCTGAATGGTCTGGAATCCCTTCTCGTACGCCTCCGGGTTGCGCCAGATGGCAAGGCGTTCGAGGCGGTAGCTCTCCATCATCAGAAAAACGGCAATAAACCCGATGCCGGCGCCTCCGATTCCGAGAAACGGCAGGTAGCCCGGATGTGAAATAAAGATCAGAAACGCACAGATTCCGAGCAAAATAATCGCCGTACTTAAGTTATTGCTTCCGACAAGCGCTGCAATCGGCAGGGTGCACAGCACCGCCTTTGTCATAAACCAGAGACTGTCGGACCGGCCTTTCGTGTGCTCCATCACCCAGGGCAGGAAGAGAATCACCGCCATCTTGGCAAATTCCGAGGGCTGGAACGATAAGGGGCCAAGCTTTAACCACCGCTTCGAGCCGTTGTACTCACTTCCGAAAAAGAGCACCGCCGTCGAGAGCGCAAGGGAAGCCGCATAAAACCACGGTGCCAGTTCAAACAGCCGCCGGTAATCTATTTTTGCAACCGCATACATACCGATCACACCAAGCGCACTTGCAAAGAGCTGCTTCTTGAAATAATAAGCCGGGTCATGGAATCTGACCCGGCCGTTATACGCGCTGGCGCTGTACAGAATCACAAGGCCAAGGCCAAGCAGAATCCATACCGTCACCAGCAGCGTCCCATCTATTTTTTCTCTTTTCCTTCCGCATCCGCGCCACACCCGCCGTTCGCTCTTTTTCAGCTTATGCGGGATAGTTTCCTGATATGACGTTTTTAGTTACAGTTCTTACGCAGTAAAACAGCAAGTGTTTTTACAGTGCTCTTACGTACTCCTTAAACAGCTCACCGCGCTGCTCATAGCTCTTAAACTGATCCCAGCTTGCGCAGGCCGGGGAAAGAAGAACCGCATCCCCTGCATTTGCCTTGTCGTGGCAGATCTGTACGGCTTCTTTTAAGTTGTCTGCCATGATAATGTCGTTGAATCCGACGCTTCTTGCCGCTTTTGCGATCTTCTCTTTCGTATCTCCGATCAGAACCAGGAAGCGTACCTTTCCATCGAATGCCTGAATCCACTCTTCGTAGGTGGACTGCTTGTCGTAGCCGCCGCCGATCAGCAGAGTCGGGCGGTTCATCGCCTGGATGCCTTTGATGGCCGCATCCGGATTCGTTCCCTTGGAATCGTTGTAATATGCCACGCCGTCCTTCTCGCAGACATACTCGATGCGGTGCTCTACCCCTGCAAACTCCTGAATGACTTTGCGGACATTTTCCATCGGCACGCCTGCATGAAGTGCCATCGCAGAAGCAACCATGACGTTTTCAAAATTATGTAAGCCGAGCAGTTTTAAGTCGTCGGTTCTGGTCAGAAGCTCTGTCTCGCCGTTCTTTGCAATGCGGATTTCGCCGTCCTGATAATAGATGCCGTCCTTTAACGCACGCAGACTCGAGAAGTACATCACCTGTACTTTCTTCTCTGCCATCAGTTTTTCGCCGAACGGGCGCAGGATTTCGTCCTCATAATTCAGCACACAGAGATCATCCATCGTCTGATTTTCGGTGATACACTCTTTCACGCGGATATACTCTTCCATCGTGTGATGGCGGTTCAGATGATCCTCGGTAATGTTTGTGATCGCACTTGCCGCCGGATGGAACTCTTTGATGGTTTCCAGCTGGAAGCTGCTGATCTCGGCAACCGTTACGGTATCATCTGTCGTGTCGAGTGCTGCGGATGTGTACGGGGTTCCGATGTTTCCGACCACTTTTACTTCCGGCTGATATGCTTTCATGATCTCGCCGAGCAGCGATGTTGTGGTGGTCTTTCCGTTAGTACCGGTAATCGCAAGCACTTTTCCGCGGCTTACCTGATACGCCAGCTCCACTTCACCGATGACCGGGATCTCTTTTTCTTTCATTTTAAGGACAACCGGCAGATCCGTCGGAACGCCCGGGCTTAAAACGACAAGATCAAGGCTGTCGAGCATCTCCTCCGGGAGCTCGCCTAAGACAACTTCCACGCTGTCACGGCTCTCTAATTTTTTTAAGATTTCTTCTTTTTCGAGTTTGTCATTTCCATCGTAAAGAACGACAGAAGCACCTTTCTTGTGCAGCAGATCCTCCGCTGCAATTCCACTCTTTCCGGTTCCGAAAACCAGTACTTTTTTTCCTGCGAAAATCATGTTTGATTACCTCCATATTTTAAAGCCCCATCAATGCGATCAGGCATAATATCGCTGTGATTGTAGCAAACACCGTCACAATCTGTGTCTCCGACCAGCCCATCAGCTCGAAATGGTGATGGATCGGCGTCATCTTGAAGATCCGTTTTCCCTTCGTCAGTTTGAAGAATGACACCTGCAGGATCACAGAGAGAATCTCCATCATATAAATGAATCCCACAAGCGGCAGAAATAAGGGAGACGTAAGAAACACGCCATTCCCGAGACGAAACCGCCGAGTGCCAGACTTCCTGTATCGCCCATAAAGACGCGGGCAGGAAATACATTGAATACCAGAAACCCAAGCAGACTCCCGATAACCGCAAGCGGGGACGGGGAAACACCGTTTCCGAGGCCGATCGATGCCACGGAAAAGAAAACAGCATTTAAAATCGTCACACTCGCCGCCAGCCCGTCAAGGCCGTCGGTAAAGTTGACACCGTTGACCGTTCCAAGAATCACAAAGGCGAGAAACGGAATCGTAAAAATCCCTGCGTCCAGCTCTTTGCCTGGAAGGAACGGAATGCGCATCCGGAGGGAAATTCCGGAAAAACGCGCCAAATACCACAGAAAGACTGCTGTAATCACTGCCTGCAGTGCCATTTTCTGCTTCGGGTACAGCCCGTCGCTGCGGTGCAGCACGACTTTCAGATAGTCATCGAGAAAGCCGATCAGGCCAAAACCAAGCGTCAGAAACAGCACCGGAACCACTTCCGCTCCCTCTTTCCGGAAAGGAGGGAAACTGCGGTAAACGCCGCCAGAAACATCACGCCGCCCATCGTCGGGGTTCCCGCTTTTTCTGGTGGCTCGGCACACCCTCTTCCCGCTCCTTCTGCCCCGCTTTGACTTTTCGCAGAAACGGGATCAGAACCGGCCCCAGCGCCAGGCTGATGCCAAAGGAAAGAAGAACCGGCAGGATCATTTCTCTTTTCATAGACGCACCTCTTCCTTTTTGTACGGATTGTGTACGGAACAGGCATGTCAAAATATTTTCTCCAGCCTATTCAGTATATAGCTTTTTGTTCTGTTTCGCAACCTTCTTTTATAATCCAAGTTACGGTTCGCTCAGCAGTGAAACACTTGCTGTTTCGCTGCGTAAGAAAGTGATTCAGGTGTGAGCAGCCCTCCTTTTGCGAAGCAAAACTTTAAATGAGGGCTGCGAAGGACACAATTCTCAGGTTTCCTGAGAATTGTGTCCAATACCGAGATACGGAAGTACATTGGAAAAGATATCGCGGATCACCGGCGCGCAGATCGTTCCGCCGTAGTAGACGCCCTGCGGATTGCGGATAATGCAAAGCCCCAGCACCGTCGGATGCTCCGCCGGGGTGAAGCCGAGGAATGAGGAAATATAGCGGTTGGCGCTCCGCGGAAGTGTCTGCGAAGTTGCCGTCTTTCCGCCGATGGAATATCCCTCGAGGTACGCATTCTTTCCAGACCCTTCTGAAACGACGCTTTCCAGAATTTCGCGCACCGTCCTGGAAGTTTCTTCCGAAAGAACCCCTTCTTTTTCCGGAAAATTCAGATGCTTTACAACATTTCCTTCTTCATCGAGCACATCCGTTGCGACATGCGGCGTCACCATTTTTCCGCCGTTGACGAGCGCAGAGACCGTCGCCGCCAGGCGGATCGGCGTGATCTGGAAGGACTGGCCGAATGCCATCGTCGCAAGCTCAACCTCTCCGATGTTTTCCTCCTTGTGCATAATCGTCGATGCCTCGCCCGGCAGATCGATCCCCGTCTTTTCCATCAGGCCGAAATTCCGGAAGTAATCACAGAACTTTTCCACACCGAGCCGCAGCCCCACTTCAATGAACACCGGGTTGCACGAGTTCTGCGCGCCCTGCACGAAGTTTTCGGCTCCGTGTCCCGTCCGCTTGTGGCAGTGATCCGGCGGTCCTCCACGATTTTGTAGCCGGGACAGAAAAACGAATCGTTCGGCGACACAACGCCCTCCGAAAGTCCCGCCGACATCGTGATGATCTTAAAGGTAGATCCCGGCTCGTACGTATCGTTGATGCAGGCATTCCGCCACATCTGGTTCAGCAGATCCTGAATTTCTTTTTCCGAAAGTCCCGTTGTATCCTGCTGCAGCGTGAACGGATCGTTGAGGTCGAACTCCGGCACATTGACACAGGCATAGATTTCTCCGTTCTGCGGATTCATAAGAAGAATCGAGACGCTGTCCGCCTGTTTTTCTGCCATCGCCTTTTCCGCTGCCTGCTGGCAGTACGCCTGGATATTGACATCCAGGCTGACCTTTAAGTCCCTTCCCGCCACCGGCTCCTGGCGGCTCTCCCCGATGCCGTTCTGCTCAATCCCGCGCGCATCCGTTGTCGTCAGGATTTTTCCGTTGATTCCTTTTAAAATTTCCTCATATTCCACCTCCAGCCGATGATGCCCTGATTATCGCCTCCGGTGAAGCCGATAACGCGCGACGCCAGCTTCCCTTTGGGGTAATACCGCTTGAAATCCTCATCCACTTTTACCCCCGCATATCCGTACGACCGGATGGTATCACCCGTCTTCTTGTCCACATTCGTCTTGACACGCTCGATTGAAGACCGCTTCTCCACGCGTTTCCGCGCCGTCTCCTCCGAAATTCCAAGCTCTTTTACCAGCATCGCAATCACCGCCTCCGGCTCCTCGATCTGGCTGTGGATCACGGAAATCGTACAGACCGTGCGGTTTGCCGCGAGAACTTCCCCGTTTGCATCAAGAATCCGGCCGCGCGCCGCCTTGATCCCGCGCTCCCGCTCGTGCAGATCATCCGCCTTCTCGGAATAATAGACGGACCGGAACACACACAGATACACCAGCCGCCCGGCAAGTCCGACCATCATTCCCATGCAGAGTACCCACAGAAGAACCGTCTTTTTCCGGTGATACGTTTTGTTTTTACGCATAGAATACCCCATAGCCGAATCCATTATGATAACACTATATGGAAACTGCTATGGGTTATGTCTTTTGTTTTTTATGTTTTTTTACTCTTCATTGATGAGATCCAGCTCGGCGTTTGTCAGACCGCCGTTCTCGATATTGCTGTTTTCAGCACTGTTTTCCGTATCGTCTTCCTGTACCGGTGCCGCTACGTTTGGATCATCCGTTCCGGTCTCGGAGCCTTCGCCCGTCACACCGTCCGTATCATCCGGGAATACGTTCAAATACGGCAGCAGTTCTGTGTAGATCTCTTTTACGATCTCCTGTGCCAGCACACTGTTCGCCTGATTTTCTACATCCGGCTCGTCCACAATCGCATAAACAACAGCTTTCGGATTTTCTACCGGTGCAAATCGATAAAGGAAACGAGATATTTTCCATTGCCTCGCGGATACTTCTGTGCAGTACCTGTTTTTCCTCCCATCGTGTAACCGGCAACCTTTGCACTCTGGCCGCTTCCATCGGTCACGACTCCCTGGAGGAAACTTCTCATTTTATCGCTGATTTCCGCGGAAACCGTCTGACGCACCAGATTCGGCTCATTGCTCTCAACAACGGCTCCTGTGCTGTCCGTGATCGTCTTCATCACATGCGGCTGGTAATAATTGCCTCCGTTGATCAGAGAGGAAAACGCAGCTGCCTGCTGTACCATCGTCACGGTATAGCCCTGTCCGAATGTACTCGTTGCAAGCTCGGTCGGTCCCATAGTATCCTCCGTGTGAACCAGGCCGTACGCCTCACCCGGCAGGTCAATTCCTGTCAGACTGCCGAAACCGAAAATATCCTGATAGCGGAGAAATTCCGCTGCTCCCATCTTCTGTCCGATCTGCATCATACCAGCGTTGCAGGAGTTTTTCAGTACATCGGCCGGTGTCTGTACGCCATGTGTTCCCGGATAAGCTCCGCAGCGGATCATCTGCCCTGCAATCGTCTCAAACCCCTCACAGTCAAACAGGTATCATCATCGATTACATCGAGGGAATATGCCGCCGCCACGTTCATCGGTTTTGCCGTGGAACCTGGCTCATATGCATCGGAAATACAGTAGTTTTTCCAGATGGCACTCAAAGCTCCATTGTCTCGTTATCGTTCATCGCATCAATTTCTTCCTGCGAATAGAACTGTGTCAGATCTCTTGGATTGTTCAGGTCATACCAGTCGGAAGAATCCATACCAAGAATCTCTCCATTGTTCGGATCCATCACGACAACGCCGATATTCTTTGCCGCTTTTGTCTGACGGTTCGTCTCAGTGTCCGATTCGTCCGCGCCGTTCTGGACATGAATCCGCTCATTGTAATTCTCGATCGCCGTGCGGATGATCTTCTGAATATTTACATCAATCGTCGTAACCACGTTTTTGCCCGGCTGCGCTCGATGATCGTCTGTTCCATATCCGCATCTTCGTTGTAATAGCCGAACTGGCGGCCATTCACGCCATTTAAGATACTGGAATAATACCCTTCGATTCCCCAGTCTGCCGTGTCTCCTGAATACGTAAAGCCGATCAGATCGCAGGCAAGTGAATTTAACGGATACGTTCTGTGGTAGGATTCCTCGAACCAGACGCCGCGGATGTTGGCACGGTATGCTTTTTCCGCCTGCTCGTTCTCATCGAGCTCCTTGTTCTTTTTGTCCGCGTACTCGTCCACATAGGCCTCAAACGCTTTTTTCGCGTCCATCGAGACCTCTCTGGCGAGAACCTGGTACTGGCTTTCTTTTGTCGTTTCGCCGGTCAGACGATCCCGGATATCCGTCTCGTCGAGTCCGAAGTATTCAACCAGTGCTGCTACGGTCGGATCGACGTACGGATGGGTATCGTTCTTTTCTTCATCTTTTACCGTCGTATTGGCAAGTTTACAGTCGAGAATAACGTTGTAAACCTTCTCACTCGTTGCCAGAATCGTTCCATTCCGGTCGGTGATACTTCCCCGCTGGAATGGAATTGTCCTGCTGTCGTAGGACTGCTGCGTCTGGCTTAAAACCTGTCTTTCGTATTTTTCTCCCTTTGTGGCATTCACATACGTAATGTCAATCGCTAAAGCAACAAAAACCAGCATCACTCCCAAAAAGAGTGCTACCAGTTTTCTGCTCATACGCCCACTTGTCTTCCGTCTCCGGAATGCCCCGCTTCGTTTTTTATTTTTTTCTGTTTACTCACGTTTTCACCTATTTCGCATCCGGAACATCCTGATACTGTCTCACATAGCTGTTTTCTGAATCATCGAAATAAATTACCTGGGACTCATCTGCATATTTCATGCCGAGCCGGTTCTGTGCTGCTTCTTTGACTGCCTCAAGATCTTCGGAGGCAACCGTTGTATTGTAATAGGCGTCATTGTCCGCCTTCAGATCGCTCAATTCTTTTTCTTTGCTGGTAATGTCTTCCGCCTGCGTGGTAACCACGGTCTGCAACTTGACATACGCAACACACGCCGCGATACACAGTGTGCAGACAATGGCAAGAAAAACAGCGTAGCCCGCGCTGATCTGTGTCGCCCGTGCCCGGTTTCTTCTTGTCTGGCTGCTCACACCCGATTTCAGAGGCCGTGCTTCTTTTGGTGCTTCCTGCGGCTGTGCTGCAAGACGCCGTACCGCACTTCCGTCCTCAAACGTATCTGGCGTATAACGTTTCGTTCTATCTGTCGAATTTACCCTTCCATCTGCCGTCTGGCCATAACTTCTCTGTCTCCTTCGTGCCGAGCCGTCACACTTTTCGTTCAAAGACGCGCAGTTTTGCGCTCTTGGAACGGGGATTTGTTTCCATTTCCTCTTCTCCCGGCAAGATCGGTTTCCGAGTTACTACGGTTCCCTTGGACTTCTTTCCGCATACACAGACCGGAAATTCCGGCGGACACGTACATGGATGCTCGTTTTTTCTGAAAATGTTTTTTACGATACGGTCTTCCAGAGAATGAAAGGTGATGACACAAAGTCTTCCACCGTCATTTAAGAGATCAATCATGCCGTCCAGTGACTCCGACAGAACGGTAAGTTCCTGGTTCACTTCAATACGGATTGCCTGAAAGGTTCTCTTGGCCGGATGGCCGCCCGTCGCCCTTATTTTTGCCGGAATCGAGCGCTTGATGATTTCGATTAACTCCCCAGTTGTTCGAATCGGCGCCTGCTGCCGGCTTACGCATATATTGTGTGCAATTTTTCTTGCAAAACGCTCTTCTCCATATTCATGGAGAATACGCGAAAGATTCTCTTCACTGTAATCGTTCACGACTTCGTACGCGGAAAGAGCATTTCTCTGATCCATCCGCATATCCAGCGGAACATCCTCACGGTATGTGAATCCACGCTCTGCATTATCCAGCTGATAGGATGAAACTCCAAGATCCAGCAGGATTCCGTCTACCCCGGTGACTCCGATTTCGGCAAGACGCGGAACCATATCGCAATAATTGCTGCGGATAATCGTGACCTGGTTCTGAAATGGTTCCAGGCGTTTACCCGCAGCAGCTATCGCAGCTTCGTCCTGATCTATGCCTATTAATCTCCCCGTGGCAGATAAGCGCTCACATATATGACTGGAATGTCCAGCGCCTCCCAACGTCCCGTCCACGTAGATTCCGTCCGGTTTTATCTTAAGGTTTTCAATGGTTTCCTTCAGTAATACTGATGTATGCGAAAATTCCATGGTCATCTCCTGTATCCCAACGAAACAGATCAGATCACAATGCCCATCTCTTCCATTGATTCGGCGATGGCATCCATATCATCATAATTGCTGTTTTCGTTCCATTTTTCCTTGCTCCAGATTTCAATCCGGTTGATATTTCCGGTAAGGACTACATCTTTTTCCAGACCAGCAAATTCCCGCAGCGTTGCCGGTACGAGAATCCTCCCCTGCTTGTCCAGTTCACATGACGTAGCACCTGCTACAAAGAAACGGGAAAAAGTTCTGGCGTTTTTGTTTGTAAGTGGTAAGGCTCTCAGCTTCTCTTCAAAGGCAGCCCATTCGTCGTTTGGGTAAATGGAAAGGCATCCGTCCAATCCCTTCGTCAGTACAAACTCTTCTCCCAGCTGTTCTCTGAACTTGGACGGTATGATCAATCTTCCCTTCGCGTCAATCGTATGACTGTACTCTCCCATGAACATAATGAAAACCCTCTTATCACCTGAAATGGCGGTCTCCCCACGCACCACTTCATGTATCGCGCCGCAGCCAGACTGCCACATCCGCTCCACAACGCACCACTTTTCACCACTTTCTACCACTTATATTTTTATTCTATATCAACTCAGGGAAAATAGCAAGGTCTTTTTTCTATTTCATTTTTAAGATTTTCCCCAAAATGCAACATTTTTATGCGCATTTTCCGCCTTTTTTATACCAATTTTGTATCAAAAAAGAGAAAACCTTTTTTGCCGGTTTTCCCCTTTTCTGTATTTTTATTCTGTTTTTTTCACTGGTTTTATCCTTAAGAATGGGCTGTCTCCCCACCGGATGATAATTTTTTTCGTTTCCATACCACCAGGATGGTACATCCCACCACAAGGCACCCCGAAAGGAGCTGGGAAACCGGAAGTCCCACCACCGGAAGCAGAAGCTGGTCGGTGCGGAGTCCCTCGATCCAGATTCTTCCAAGGCCATATCCTATCAGATACATCAGGAACACTTCGCCGTTAAATTTTTTTCTTTTCCGAAACCAGAAAAGAAAAAGCAGGACACCCACATTCCATAAACTTTCATATAAAAAGGTGGGATGCACCTGAATATACTCGACGCCGTTTACCGTCACCACATGATCCCACATTTTCTGTGTGATTTCATTGGCACGGACCGCGGAAACCGGAAGCTGCATCGCAAACAGGTTGTTAGTGTAGTCACCGAATGCCTCACGGTTAAAGAAGTTTCCCCACCGTCCCATAATCTGACCGAACACGATGCTCATGCTCGCGGTATCCATCAGAAGGCTGAAGTTCTGTTTCTTCTTTCTGCTGTAAATCACCACCGCAATGCAGGCACCGATGATGCCGCCGTAGATGGCAAGTCCGCCCTGGCGGATGTTGAAAATACTCAAAAGATCATCCTTATAATAGTCCCAGGCAAATATAACGTAGTAAATCCGTGCCCCGAGAATACCGGCTGCGATGCCGATCATCGCAAGATCGAGGTACTGCTCCGGGTTCTGCCCCGTCCGCTTTGCCTCTCTTTGGGCAATCCAGATCGCAATCATCATACCGGTTACGATCACGATGCCGTAATAGGCGATGGAAAATCCGAAAATACTGATGCTTTTTCCCACATGGTCGAGATAGATCCCGAGATTGGGAAAATTAATTTCCATATCCATAACTTATATTCTCTCTTATTATTACTTATCAAACGTTGAAACGGAACAGGATGACATCGCCGTCGCGGACAATGTAATCTTTTCCTTCCATACGCACAAGGCCTTTCTCTCTTGCTCCTGCGTAGGAACCGCAGTCGAGCAGATCCTGATAATTGACAACCTCGGCTTTGATGAATCCTCGCTCGAAATCGGTGTGGATTTTTCCGGCTGCCTGCGGTGCTTTTGTTCCGACTTTGATGGTCCATGCACGGGTCTCATCCTCTCCTGCTGTAAGGAAGCTCATGAGGCCGAGCAGACGGTAGCTTGCTGCGATCAGTTTTTCCAGGCCGGACTCGGTAAGACCAAGATCCTCGAGGAACATTTTTTTCTCATCCTCTTCGAGTTCGGAAATTTCTGCTCGATCTCGGCGCAGATGACGAACACTTCGCTGTTGTGCTCTTTTGCATACTCACGGACAGACTGTACATAAGAGTTGTTTGCGCCGTCGTCTGCGAGATCATCCTCTGCTACGTTCGCTGCGTAGATGACCGGTTTGCTGGTCAGAAGGTTGTACTCTGCGATCCATTTTTCCTCGTCCTCGTTCTGCAGCTCCATCAGGATGGCATCTTTTCCGTCTTCCAGCAGTTTTTTCAGACGCTCCTGGAATTCGAGCTCTTTTGCCGCCTCTTTGTCCATTCTTGCAGATTTTGCAGTTTTGGAAATACGGCGCTCGAGTACTTCAAGGTCGGCGAAGATCAGCTCAAGGTCGATGGTCTCGATATCACGGAGCGGATCAATGCTGCCGTCTACGTGGATAACGTTTGGATCCTCAAAGCATCTGACAACGTGAACGATAGCATCTACCTCACGGATATTGGCAAGGAACTGGTTTCCAAGTCCTCTCCTTTGGATGCACCTTTTACAAGACCTGCGATGTCAACGAACTCGATGACAGCCGGTGTTACTTTCTTGGACTGATAGAAATCTCCGAGCTGCTGCAGACGCTTGTCCGGAACCGGCACGATGCCGACATTCGGGTCAATGGTACAGAACGGATAGTTTGCGCTCTCTGCTCCTGCTTTGGTCAGGGAATTGAAAAGTGTACTTTTTCCGACGTTCGGAAGGCCCACGATACCTAATTTCATAGTAATCTATATCTCCTTTGTTTTTATTTTTCGCTTCTTTTTCTGTTCGGGTTCTTTTTATGCACAAAAAGAGCCCAATGCAACTATAAATTATAGCACACGGGCTCTTTGATTTCAATGGATTTTAATCTCTTGACTGTACCATCAGAAGAATGCCGCCCTCGTACGATACATGCGCGGTCTCCTCGACGATCTCATTGCTCACGCACAGACCACCCGAAGTATTCGGCAGATAGTGATGGTCGAGCGGGTAGCGAAGCCCTCCAGGGTGATGGATGCGACTTCCTTTTCCAGCGGGAAGAACGAAACGTACTTTCCGAACTGCTCTTCTTTCCGGATTTCAAACGAAGTTTCCACCGGAATCGTAATCAGATTGCGGCTGTCCACGATGTAAGCCGGAATTTTCTTCTCCCATGCCGTTTTCAGGTTCTGCACAATACTTAAGAAATGGTCAAGTCTTCCTCCTGTTGCTCCGAGGATCGTGATTTCACTGCTTCCCAGAACAATCGCCTGCTGAAATGCGATGTCCGTGTCCGTATTGTCCTTCATGGGATTAAATTCCCGGATCGGTGCGACATGGTTCTCCTTGTAATAATTTAAAATCTCCGGAGATAAACTGTCAAAATCTCCCAGAATATACGTCGGCATAATCTGGTAATGGTAGCAGAACTCCAGTCCCCGGTCTGCTGCCAGGATAATATCAAACTGCTGTTTCTGAAGATATGGGAAGGCAAAATCCGGTTCGATCATCCCTCCCGAAATAATACATGTTCTCACGTTTCCCTGCCTCTTTTTTCTGTCTTTTTGTATCTTATTCTGCCTTTTTGCTGTATGAAGAAATTTTTTCCTGCAGCTCGCGCACGTTCTGCTCGATGTTGCTGCCAAATACAGCAGAGCCTGCCACGATGATGTTGCACCTGCCGCAAGGACTTCATCGATGGTCTCGCGGTTGATGCCGCCATCGACCTGAATGTGCACATGCTCCAGTCCCTTTTCATCCAGCATTCTGCGGAGCGTACGGATCCTCTCCGTCGACTCCGGGATATACTTCTGGCCGCCGAAGCAGGATAAACGCTCATAATCAGAATCATTTCTACCTGATCCATCACGTCCGTAACCGCAGAAAGCGGCGTATCTGGATTTACGGCAACTCCGGCATCTGCGCCTGTTTCATGAATCTTTTTCACGGTTTCTGCCAGATCGCGGCATGCCTCCGCGTGAACCGTGATCATATCCGCCCCGCAGCTTTGAAATTCTTCTACGTACCGCTCCGGGTCCTTTACCATCATATGAACATCAAAATACAGACTGCTTTCTTTTCGGATCGACTTTACCACCGGCATTCCAAACGAAATGGATGGTACAAACATTCCATCCATAATATCGATATGAAGCCACCGGCACTCTGCTTTCTCTACCCTTTGGATCTGTTCTCCGAGACGGTTGAAGTCTGCGGATAAAATAGAAGGTGCCAACTGATATACTCGGCTCATGCTAGTATCTCCTCTTTTCCTGTTCTTTCAGTTCTTCATAGAACATGGTATAGTTTTCAAATCTTTCTTTGCTGATATTTCCCTGTTCCAGTGCCTCTTTGACGGCACAGCCCGGCTCTTTTCCGTGGATGCAGCCGAGGAAACGGCATTTTCCTTCGTACGGATGAAATTCCGGGAAAAAGTTTTTCAGCTCCTCTTTTTCCATATCGGTTGTATAAAGCGAGCTGAACCCCGGCGTATCGCACAGATACGTCTCATGGTCGATCGGGATCATCTGGGAATGGCGCGTCGTGTGTTTTCCTTTTTTCAGCTTTTTGCTGATCTCTCCGGTCTCCATCTGGATTTCTTTCTGCATCCGGTTTGTGATCGAAGATTTTCCGACGCCGGACGGACCGGCTACCACCGTTGTTTTCCCTTTCAGGTATGCTTCCACTTCCTGCATGCCCTGCTCTTTCGCTGCACTCACCGTAAAGACACGGTAACCGCAGTTCTCATAGACGCTTCGCAGATGGTCTGTGTAATCTTCCCCCGCAAGATCTCTTTTATTGAAACAGATTGCCGTCGGAACGTTCTGCTGTTCCATCATCACAAGAAAACGGTCCAGAAGCGTCAGGTTCGGGGTCGGATTTTCCAACGCAAAAATCACAAGCGCCTGATCGATATTGGCCACTGCCGGACGGATCAGTTCATTTTTTCGCGGCAGAATCCGGGTCATATTTCCTGTTTTTTCCACTTCATCCAGAATCTCGATTTCCACAAGATCTCCGACGAGCGGTTTCTGGCCTTCCTTTCGGAAAATTCCTTTTGCTTTGCACTCATAAATGCCGATTCTTCCACGTCTACGTAGTAGAATCCGGCAATTCCTTTCATAATCTTTCCTGTCATACTCAACCTTCACTCAACGGAACCGATGGGTACTGTGCAATTGCCTGATAACTTCCGCTCGAATCCATCTCATAGAAGACGATTCTTCCGGTAGAAGAAGCAGACGATGAAGCACTCCAGTTGGTGTTGACAGAATACGGCCAGCTCGTAATGGCCTGTCCGTCCATGATGGTGATGGAGGTCTCGTTTCCGTTTCCATCATCCTGGATCAGCTCAATTTTTGCAATACCACCCTGATACTGATCCGGCGCACTTAAGGTCTGGCTGCAGGACCAGGTAACATCCGTAGCGGTATTTGCGCCCGGCTCTGCCGGTGTCGGGGTCGGTGTATTCTCATCCGGCGTCGTTGGCTGTGCACTCGGGCTATTGACATAAATCGTAACGTCAGAACCTTTCTTTACTTTGGTTCCGATTGCCGGGTCAACCTCCATGACTTCGCCCTCGGCCACCTTGCTGCTGGTTCCTGTTTTCACAATAATATTGAAATCGCTCAGGATTGATTTTGCTGTCTCCTCATCCAGGCCGATTACATCACGGATTGCAATTTCTTCCGCGTCCTTGGATCCCTTGCTGATCACCAGCGTAACGGTAGATTCCGGCGCAACCTGACTTCCCTCTGACGGGTCAACGGAAATAACCAAGCCTTCTGCAACGGTATCGCTGAA
>ENA-OQIR01000024-OQIR01000024.1-human-gut-metagenome-genome-assembly--contig:-NODE-24-length-59727-cov-5.036158_pt1 | contig 59727 bp, 58 predicted proteins | sample MGYA00242580_ERZ504745 | MGnify/ENA primary metagenome ERZ504745 (study PRJEB26092, sample SAMD00036214) | human gut metagenome | host: Homo sapiens | study: EMG produced TPA metagenomics assembly of...
GTTGTTTTGGGAATTGCATGTGTATAATAGAGGTTAATAAATTCGAAGGGATTTACATTTTATGAAACTGGATCGTTACCGAAATATGTCCGGACCGGCGTTACTGCCTTTCTGGTACTTGCAGCGTCCATGATTTTTACTACCTGCTCTTCCACCAGACTTCTGTGCGGACCGCCTTTCACAATGTCCTCGACATTCTCTCCCCCCTGATTGCAGCCCTGATTCTCGCCTATGTGATCAGCCCGATCATTAACTTCATAGAACAGCGGATCATCGCCAGACTCTTTGCCCGGCACGGAAAAACACAGTCGGTACGCTGCAAAAAGCTTGTACGGGCGCTTTTGATTCTTCTGACGTACGTCGCCATGCTTTTCGCGCTGTACGGACTCATTGCGACCCTGATCCCGGAGCTGTTCTCAAGTATCACAAACATTGTCTCCAACTTCTCCAACTACGCAAACAACATTCAGGATTTTGCCACAAAAGTGCTGGCGAATTACCCGGAGATGCAGCAGACGGCAGACCAGTACATCTCCATGTTCTCCGCAAAGCTTTCCAACTGGCTGACCAATGACCTGATGCCGATGCTCCGTACGTTCCTTCTGAACCTCTCCGGACAGCTCGTCAACATGGTTACGTTTTTCAAAAATATTCTGCTTGGCGCGATCGTTGCGATCTACATGCTGTACAACAAGGAAAGCTACATTGCCAAGCTGAAAAAAGCAGTCTACGCGCTGCTCGGTCTGGATCACGGAAATGCCGTGATCCGCGACTGCCAGTATGTGAACCAGGAATTCAGCGGATTCCTCGTTGGAAAAGTCATCGATTCGATCATCATCGGTGCCATCTGCTATCTTGTGACGAGCCTGATCGGCACCCCGTACGCACTGCTGGTCAGCGTAATCATCGGTGTGACGAATATCATTCCGTTTTTCGGCCCGTTCCTCGGCGCCGTTCCGTGTCTTCTGCTGATCCTTCTGATCGACCCTCTGCAGGCACTGTATTTCCTGATTTTCGTCGTTCTCCTGCAGCAGTTTGACGGAAACTTCTTAGGACCGAAAATCCTCGGCGAGACGACCGGCGTGTCCAGCTTCCTTATCATCATCTCGATTCTGATCGGCGGCGGCTTCTGGGGTGTCTTTGGCATGATCATCGCCGTTCCGGTCTGTGCCATTATCTGCACGGTCTGCCGCAACTTCGCCAACCGTCGTCTTGAAAAACATCACCTGCCGGATGACGATGCGTTTTACTTCCACATGGACCACATTGATCCGGAAACGAGACAGGCGATCCCATATCAGAAAAAGAAGATCGACGAGGCCGAAGTCTTCCACTTCCCGGGCTACCGGCTGCGCAAAGCGCTGACAAAGCTGGCCACGGAAGAGTCTCCGGTTGATGCGCCGTATACACCGGCAAAGCCTTCGACCGAAGAGAAAAACTCAGATTCTTCCGATTCCGATCAAAAATAAATCGTATCTTACAAAAATGCCTTCTGTGCAGACTGTTTCCATTCTGCACAGAAGGCATTTTTTTATTTTTGCTTTTTATTTCTCGATTACAACCGTGCTGAGTGTCTCTGCTGGAAGATCGACACGCATGATATGTCCGTTGACACGCAGGAAGCAGCCGGAATCCTCTTTTGTGCGGTTCAGCAGGATCACAACGTAGCTTCCGTCTGGATTGACTGCGGCCGTTACATCCAGGTTTGCTCCGTATTTGCTCCAGCCGATGCGTTTTGCACCCGGAGCAATATATTTGGAAATATGGCCGATGTAGTGGTACATGATCGGTTTGCGGTAATGGAAATCATCATCCACAATCAGACCTGAGGTGAATCCCATCGGTACGTGGCGCGGGCCGCCGTCTTTGTCTACGAGGAAGTTCCAGTCGATCCAGCGGTTCATGCCGGCGTTCAGGTTTCCGATCATATCGTGTGCATAATCTGCGGCGTCAAGGTAATCGACGTACTCTGGTGTCTGGAAGTTCACCGGTCCGAAACCACCGCCGCCAAAACCTATTCTGCCCGGCATGTGAAGGGCACAGCACTCGGAAAGCATGAAGGTTTTGTCCGGGTATTTCTGTTTCATCAGCTCAACAGCCTCGAAGTGGTCGCCGGAATACCAGTGGAATGCGATACCGGCTACCATGTCCATGGTCTCCTCGTCAAGGACGGTCAGAACGTGCTCGATCATACGCTCTTTGTTGTGATCCCAGATGAAGATGCCGATCTTGTCCGTCAGGCCTGCTTTTTTCATCTCCGGATACAGATAATCTTTCAGGTAGGTTTTGGACTCTTCCGGTGTCCATACGCAGCTGTCCCAGGTGGTAGCCGCTACGGTCTCGTTCTGCAGGCTCAGCATCGTCACCGGGATTCCCTCATCGAGGTATGCCTGCAGATATTTTACGACGTATTTTGCCCAGCTTCCGTAATACTCCGGTTTCAGGCTGCCGCCGTGGTTTCTCTGCGGAATCTCTTCCGGAACCGGCATTCCCATTGCACCGTAAACAGCAGCATCATTCTTTGCGATCTTCGGTGCAGTTTTCCACTGATACGGCGGAGACCACGGGCTCATCAGAACACTGATCGGCTCTGCGGAGATTTCGATGGCTTTTTTCAGCATCGGAAGGACATATTTGCGGTCGCGGTCGATCGAGAAGGTTGCCAGATCCGGGTCTGCGATCGGGTCTGCGACTGCTGATACTCCTCAAGGGAATAGTCACAGCTGTCGATCGGCACGCGGACAAATCTTGCATGAAGGCCGTCCGGTCCGAAAATATCCTGTAATGCCTGATTCTGTGTTTCCTCATCCATACGGGACAGCAGGTATGCGCTGCTCTCGGTCATGGCGCCGCCGAAGCCCTCGATGGTCTGGAACGCAAAGTCCGGATACAGGTTGATGACGTTCGACTCAATCATTTTTACGCTCTTGGACTCGTCTTCCGGTGCCAGCGCTTTTTCCCAGGTTTTTGCTTCCCCTTTTACATGGTACGTTGTAATCTGTTTTGCTTTCATTTTCCACACTCCATTTTTCACATGTTTTGCGGCATTTACTGAAAATCCGCTGTTTCATGCTTCCACTATACCATGCTCTCTTCTTCTTGTTTAGTGCCTTTTTCGGCAGAAAATTAGGGCATTTCCGCTTTTCTGATTCTTACCCACTGGCCCATCGGGCGGTCTCCTTTTTCCTTTTCATACCGCTTCTGCATTTCCTTCATGCTGCAGCCGTACCGCTCCTTAAACAGACGCGACACCGACTTGTAGTTTTCGCAGCCGTGTTTCGGCAGAAGTTCCATGATCCGCGCCTCGGGATGCTGCAGGTCGCGGCAGATCCGGTCGAGCCGGATTTCATACAGATACTGGTAGACCGTCAGACCGAGGTACCGTTTCAGAAGCTTCGACAGATAATTCGGCGTATAACCAAAGTGCTCCGCGACCTGCGCCACCGTCAGCTTTTTGGCGTAATGCTCCTCAATATACCGCATGACCTCGCGGATCTGCTGTACGGCCTTCTGATTCTGCGGAATGTGTTCTTTTCCGATCCGCACCGCATAGTCCACCAGTAAGCGGTACAGCGCTTCAAGAAGAAGGCTGTCGAATTTTAACTGATACCCTTCTTTCTGCGCACCGTACACCTCGTCCATCTCCCGGAGAACTGCTTTGAATTCTGCGAGTTTTTGTTTTTCCGCCTCACTGGCCGGTCTTTCATCCACAACAAAGTAAAGCTGATCGTAATGCTCCATGTACTGCAGCAGCATCTCGTACGGAACCTGCAGGACGATGGCCTGATTCGGATAGCTGTCACGGCGTGGATCGTGCCGGAGTTGATGACGAGAAGTTCATCTGCCCCGATCTGCCGCTCGCCGCCGTCACCGAAACGCACTTTCAGACGGCCTTCCAGAAGATAAATGATCTCCAGATCGTTGTGCCAGTGCGGCGGGTTGCTGTAGCCGCCGTCGTCGATGCTGTGGAAAAAGCGGATGCCGATATCGCCGTTTGCCGTAATCCATTCGAAATTGCTCTCCATGGTGCCCTCCCGTTTCTTGTCTTTTCGTGTATACAGACGAAGCGCGTCTGAACTTTCTGTTCGTTCAGGCGCGCTCCTTCTATTATCTTTTCTGCTACAGGGACATGGTAATTTCCCGCCCTGTGCGGTGGTATTTCTGAAAAGTGACTCCGGACGCCTTCATCATCCGTTTCGATGCGATCACGGACGGGGTGTCCGCGTACTTGTCGCAGTCGTAGATCACCGTTTTGATTCCCGCCTGGATAATCGCCTTGCAGCACTCGTTGCATGGGAACAATGTCACATACAGCTTGGCTCCCTCGAGGCTTCCGCCGCGGTAATTCAGGATGGCGTTCAGTTCACTGTGCGTTGTGTAAAGATACTTGTTTTCCAGCGGATTTTCACTTGTCTTTCCCCACGGGAACTCGTCGTCCGAGCAGCCTCTCGGGAAACCGTTGTATCCCATGGACAGAATCTTGTTGTCCTCGCTCACAATGCAGGCTCCCACCTGTGTGTGCGGATCCTTCGAGCGCATACCGGCAAGCTGGGCAACTGCCATGAAATATTCATCCCAGGAAATATAATCCTCTCGTTTATCGCTCATACCCATTTCCCCTGTGTTTTCTTAACGTACTTTGCTTCCGCTCTTATTTCGTACCGAAGATACGGTCTCCGGCATCGCCGAGGCCTGGTACAATGTAGCCGTGCTCGTTCAGATGGTCATCCAGTGCTCCGACGAAAACATCGACATCCGGGTGAATCTCATGCATTTTCTCGATTCCTTCCGGAGATGCGATGATGCACATGAAGTGGATCTTCTTTGCGCCTTTTTCTTTCAGCATGGTGATGGCTGCCGTTGCAGAACCGCCGGTTGCCAGCATCGGGTCGGTTACAAATACTTCACGGCTTGCGATGTCTGACGGAAGTTTGCAGTAATACTCAACCGGTGCCAGGGTTTCCGGATCACGGTACAGACCGATGTGTCCGATTTTTGCTGCCGGAATCATAGCCAGCATACCTTCTACCATACCAAGACCGGCACGGAGGATCGGCACAACTGCCATTTTCTTTCCTTCGAGCTCTTTTACGGTTGTTTTGCAGATCGGGGTTTCAATTTCAACGTCTGTGAGCGGCAGCTCTCTGGTTGCCTCGTAGCACATCAGCATTGCAATCTCGCTGATCATCTCGCGGAACTCCTTGGAGCTTGTGTCTTTCTTTCTGATAATACCGATTTTGTGCTGGATCAGCGGGTGATCATGATGACTGTTCTTGCCATTTTCCCTTCTCCTTTGTTTTGTTTAAAATTTATTCATTTTCTCCTTCATGCTCAATCAAATGAATCCGGCGTTCGTGACGCTCTTCTCCGGAAAATGGAGTGTTCAGGAAGGTTTCTACGATTTTGATTGCAAGGCCAGGGCCTACAACGCGTCCTCCCATCGCCAGTACGTTGGCATCGTTGTGCAGGCGGGTTGCCTCTGCGCAGAAGCAGTCGGTGCAGAGTGCTGCACGGATTCCTTCCATTTTGTTTGCCGTGATAGAAATGCCGATTCCGGTTCCGCAGATCAGGATTCCCTTATCACACGTTCCGTTCTGGATCGCATGGCCTACTTTTCTGGCGTAAACCGGATAATCAACTGCCTCGTTGCTGTAGCATCCGAAGTCCTGATATTCCAGTCCCTGTTTGTCCAGATATGCTTTTACCTCCTGCATCAGCTCATATCCGCCGTGGTCGCATCCTAAAGCTATCATTGTTCTTCCTCCTCTTTCAGCCGCGCAAGAACACCTTCAATCAGGAATTCCAGCGCTTCATAACATTTTCCGTATTCGGTAAGCGGTTCCCCGTAAAGGGCGGGGATGTCTCCTGCCAGCCGCAGAAATCCGGCGATCGTCTGCAGATGGGGCGCATCCGGGAAGTCCTCACGGATCTTTTCCCTCTGACTGTCCTCCATCACAAGAAGCAGCGTGTCGTCGTTGATGTCCTCCGCGGTAAGCGGTGTGGTGGTGTGGTCTTTGGCCGAAAGCCCGTTGCGCGCAAGCACTGCCTCTACCTTCTGGTTGACCGGCTGCGGAAACAGAACGACAAGCCCGCGGGAACCAATTTCCATCGGCCACGGAAGCTCTTTGCTCTGCAGAATCGCCTTCGCCATCGGTGCGCGCGCGGTATCGTCCGCGTCCACAAATAAAATCCTGCTGTAATGTTTCACTGTTATACCTCTGCTACTTTGTGGCCTGCGGCTTTTAACAGGCGGTTCATGATCGCCTGCCCCATACGCGGGGTGTCGAAAGCCTCGGAATAAATCACTTCCACGCCGTCCTCATCGAAGTCGCGCAGAATCGCAAACAGGTGATGCGCGATCGTCTCATCTTCGGCGCGCAGCCCGATGCTCTTGATATCTCCTGTGGTGTACTGCTCCCGCGTCTCATCGGTGCAGATTACGCCCACTTTCTTTCCTGCCTTTTCCTGTTCTGCGGCAAGGCGGTTGATTTCCGGAATCACCCGTTCCATCTCGCCCTGGATAATCGTAAGGTCTGCCTTCGGCGCATAATGTTTGTAGCGCATGCCCGGTGCCTTCGGACGCACATGGCTGTCCTCCGCAAGGATTCCCGGATCGACACGCACGGTTCCAAGCACTTTTTCCAGCATCTCTTTGTTGTAATAGCCCGGGCGGAGAATCGTCGGAATCTCCTCTGTAAATCGACGATGGTGGATTCGAGGCCGATCTCGCGTCTCCTCCGTCGATGATACAGTCAATTTTGTCCCCCAGGTCCTCGATCACATGCTCGGCTTTCGTCGGGCTCGGCCGGCCTGATGTATTGGCGCTCGGCGCTGCGATGAAGCCGCCTCCGGCTAAGATCAGTGCGTTTGCCACTTTGTTGCTCGGGTAGCGCACGGCTACGGAGGTAAGGCCTCCCGTCGTCTCGAGCGGAACGGCATTTGTTTTCTCAAAAATCATCGTCAGCGGTCCCGGCCAGCATGCAGCTGCCAGTTTGCGTGCACTCTCCGGCACGTTTGCCGCTACGGTTTCGAGGTCCTCCATTCTTCCGATGTGGACGATCAGCGGGTTGTCCGACGGACGGCCCTTTGCCGCATAAATTTTCTCGGAAGCTTTGGCATCCAGCGCATTTCCGCCAAGACCATATACGGTCTCGGTCGGGAATGCCGCCAGACCGCCGTTTTTCAGAATCTCTCCTGCTTTTTCGATCGCGCTCTGATCTATGTTATCTTCTGTCATCCTGGCAATCCATGCCTCATATGTTTCTTCCTTCTTTCCATCTGTTCCAGCGCACAGTGTTTCCATCTGCGCACACTGTTTTGATTATACCATTTTCCGGCGCAGTTGAAAACCCTTGATTTAAAGAAGCTCTTTTAACTGAGCCGTGCGGTACGCCTCGATCAGTTCCTTTAATTCACGGATGCGCTGCCGGATCTGCCGTCCCTGATCCGTATCGCCGACTAACTGGCGCTTCATGTTGTACCGCACCGCCACCTGGCGGGAGACAATATCCTTCTCCTCCTGGATTGCTTTTTCTGTCGATTCAAACGGCTCGTGCGCGGTGAGGCTGAGGCCGTACGAGTTGTAAATCAGCGTGTAACCCGCGATGCCGGTTTCTTTGTGGTACGCCCTGCAGAAGCCGCCGTCGATGATCAGCACCTTGCCGCCGCATTTGACCGGGCTTTCACCAGCACTCTGGTGTACCGGGACGTGGCCGTTGATAATATGTACATTTTCACCGGCAAGCCCGAACTCCTGTAAGATCCGGTCCGCCGTCTCCTCTTTCTCGATCAGGCGGTAATACGCGTTTTTCACCTCGGTCCAGGTCTCTTTTTCTGCGAGGAAATACCGCTCAAATGTTGTCATCTTGTCGCGGCCGTACAGCGGGGAATTCGGCGCAGTCCACAGATACCACAGCGTATTGCGGCCCTGCTCCCGTTTTTTCGGATCGCGGCTTACAAATGCGCGGCGCACGTTGTGCTCGAGGATATCGTACAGTGCTTTTCCCTTGTATTTCTTTCCGTCGACCTGTACCTCTTTTAAGGTGCCGTCCTCATTCATCGGCATGCAGCCGTGGTACAGCAGATTTCCATTGTAGACGCGGTAGAGGCTTCCTTTTTTGAGCAGGAAATCGACGTGCGCCTGCAGTTTTTCGCTGTTTCGGAAGGCGAAGATCAGCTTATCGAGCACTTCTGCCTCTTTTTCTGTCAGCTCGTCCGGATGCGCCGGGTCGATCGTCGGAAAGCTCTTGTCGCGCAGAGCATATGTTTTCTCCCCAATCGTCACCGTTCCGTTCTGGTAATCGATCTTTTCCAGCAGACGGCGGTTTTCCATGCCGTACTCCGGGTTCTCACGGATCAGACGGTTCTCGAGCTTTAACTGCATTACGGTGATGGCCTTGTGCATGCGGCGCTCCAGCATCTGCTGGGAATTTCCGCTGTCCTCGCCGCCTTTTGCGGCAAAGCATTCGCACGGATCATCGCCGTACGTCTCGAGAGCAAAGGTGGCAAGCGGAAGCATATTGATGCCGTAGCCGTCCTCCAGCACATCGAGATTGCCGTAGTGGAGGCAGATGCGGATCGTGCTGGCCACGCACGCCGGCTGGCCGGTCGCAGCGCCCATCCAGAGCACATCGTGGTTGCCCCACTGGATATCGAGGGAATGGTAATTCATCAGGCAGTCCATGATTTTATACGGCTCCGGACCGCGGTCAAAGATGTCGCCGATGATGTGGAGATGATCAACAACGAGCCGCTGAATCAGCTCTGCCACGGCAATGATGAAGTTCTCGGCGCTTCCGATTTCGAGGATAGTCTGGATGATCGCCTCGTAGTATGCTTCTTTGTCGAGCACCTCCGGCTTTTCGGTGATCAGCTCCTCGATGATATAGCCATAATCCGCCGGCAGGGCTTTCCGCACTTTGGCACGGGTGTATTTGGAAGAAACGATTTTGCAGACGTCGATCAGGCGGTACAGCATGACCTTGTACCAGTCATCGATGTCCTCCTGCTGCTTTTTCTCCATCTCCAGGCGCTCTCTCGGGTAATAGATAAGGGTTGCAAGCGCACGTTTTTCCGAAATGCCGAGCGTGTGGCCGAAGACATCGTCAATCTTCTTTCGCACGGCACCGGAACCGTTGCGGAGTACATGAGAAAAGGCTTCGTATTCGCCATGAATATCCGAAAGGAAATGCTCCGTGCCTTTGGGAAGGTTGATAACGGACTGCAGATTGATGATTTCGGTCGCTGCTTTTTCGATGGTCGGGTACAATTCTGCGAGATATTCCAGATAATTTTTTTCGTTTTCCATGAGGACCTCCTGCCTGGGTTGTTTTTTCTTATTTTATAACGAACTCCCCTTCGGCACAACCCTTTTTCTTCTTTCGATACACCGGGTGCGTCCCCTCATGGAAGATATAATAGCTCACATAGTCCGTAAGAAAAATCCCAACCGCCGAGAGCAGATACCAGATCCCGAAAAAACACGGGCAGATTAATCCTTCGCAGATGGAAAACGGCAGCGTACCATAGTCCCACATGCGGTAATGCAGCACCCTCAGGGAAAACATCCCCGAATACAGTTCAATGGCCGTAATCAGGACGGCGGATACCATCATCTGAAACGCCAGCGGAAAGCGGCGCAGCCCGGCGTCTTCCAGCATTCCGATTCCTGCAAGGGACATTCCTCCGGCAATGCCCATCAGGCGGAAGCTGTAACCCCGGTAGGTGACTTCGATGGCAATATAAATACAGTAGCCCAAAAGAAAAAACAGCAGATACTTCTTCGCTTTCATTCGTTTTTCTCCCATTCTAATTGAGAATCTTTTCTCTTATTCCCAGTATCTCTGTCTTTTCTCTTTTTATCCGCTTGCATTTTTTCTTTTCCATGTTACAATACTTTCATGTTTCGAAAGAAGTTTCGAATAGAAAGGACAGAAAAAAGAATGGCATTTAACCCAATAAAGTTAATGGAATTAAAAAATCTGAGAAACCGTTTCGCCCAAAACCACCCGAAGTTCGTAAAATTCATGAGCGATCTCGCATCCTCGCAGATCGAGGAGGGAACGATTCTCGAAGTCACGGTGAAAAAACCGGACGGCCGAACGATGGTTTCCAATATCAAGGTGACTGCTTCGGATCTTGAAATGCTGCAGGCAATCAAACAGATGTAACATATTTTTCGTGGCAAAAAGCCGCTTTCGACGAGCGGCAGGCTTTTGGACACACGATATTCCTCGAGATACTGCGTCACCGTCTTTCCCGTCATTTTCCGGAAGCGGCGGCAGCAGACCTCGCGGGACAGATGCACCTGCTCACCAAGCTTTTCGAGCGAAATCACGGATTCTTACCATTACTCCGATGCATTCCTGACGATCGAAGCGCCGTTCTACTTCCTGCTCGGCCTTCTCGCGTCTATCGCACCTCGATTCAGAGTATGCAGAACGGACGCACACCGCTTGCCTGGTTCGGTGCGGTTGCACTGCTGATTCCAGTCTACTATCGGATGATGATAAAGCCTGTAAAAACAGTGTAATCAAAATTGGTCCACCGGATATTGATATGCCTGGCAACGCAAAACCCGGAATCCTTTCGCTCCTCTTCTGAGGTCTTGAAAAGATTCCGGGTTTTTTATTTTGCTGTTTTCTCTTCCCAGATTGTCTCCAGATTTTTTCCATCAATCCAGATACAGCGGTACACCCGCTTCATCTGCTCATCCAGTTCCGCTTCCCGGTCCGTCTTTACAATCACATGGCCGATCCGGTCAGTTCCATCTGCCATGCAGAAACTTCATGCCCCTCCGGATAATCCAGGACAAGCTCCAGCCCTTCCTGACGCAGACGTTCGACCTGATCCCGGTCGATTTGTGTGATGATTCCGCTTACCGGACTCAGCAGCAGTTTTGCCATGCACGGGCAGCTTTCCGTCTGCTGAAAATCCGTTTCTTCCCCGAGGGCGCTTTTGATCATCTGCTCATAAAAATCAAATCCGTAATACGTTGAAATCAGTTCCGGAATGCAGGTTGCTCCGGTTCTTCCGCCCATTTCAATGATCCAGACCCTCTCTCCGTCCACAAAGACATCCGCATTGACGGAGCACTGATCGGCACCGGATGCGGTGACGGCCAGCTGCATCTGGCGGGCAATTTCTTCCCGCAGTGCCCCGCTGCATCCATACGGAAATGCATGGCCGACCGGAACGGTCGTGTGTGCACCGCGGTATACAAATTTCATGTGCGGTGCCAGAAAGACCAGTTTGTGGTTCTGCACAAATCCATCCACGCCGATCTCCGTTCCGCGGAGGAATTTTTCAACCAGCACATAATCTCTTGCCGAACCGTTTCTCGCATTTTCATACGCTTCTTCGATCTGTCTGGAATGCTCCACCACGGTAATTCCGCGGCTTCCTGAACTGTCCACCCGTTTTACGACAACCGGGTATCCAAGCTGTTCTGCGGCTTTTTGTGCCTCCTCTGCGCTTCTTACCCGCATCCCGTCTGCCGCGGAAACGCCGCCCTGCCGGAATGCGTCTTTCATCTTTGCCTTATCGGTCAGAATTTCCGCCGCCTCATACGGAATGCCAGACAGATGCATCTTTTCACAGACATAGCCGATTGTGCTGACGGCCACATCGGTTCCCGATGTACAGATTCCGTCGATCTGTTCTTTTTCCGCCGCCGCAAGAATCGCTTCTTTATCCCGCGTATTCAGTTCATAAATTTTATCTGCAAGTGCAAACCCCGGATAATCGCCGGGAATACTCACTACGATTGTGTAAAGACCCATTCTGCGTGCAGTCCGGATCAGCGGCACCTGGTAAATACCGGCACCTAAAATCATGATTTTTTCACTTTTTTTCTTCCTCATCAGATACGTTAATGGTTTCCCGCACAATATACTGCGGCGTGCGGTTCAGAATCAGAATCATCTTTCCGATATATTCTCCGATGATGCCGAGCACCATCAGAATCAATCCGGAAAAGACAACGATGGCGCAGATCGTAGAAGACCAGCCAACCATCACGGTCGGATCGATGAGCTTTCGGATGGCAATCATGATGGCTGCCAGAAAACCGCCGGCTGCAGAAACTCCGCCGAGAACGGACGATATGCGAAGCGGAATTACAGAATAGTTCCAGTAGGCAAGCCACAATTTGATCAGTTTCTTTAACGTATAGTTGGAAGTTCCCACTGCACGTTTGAAATGCTCCACCTCTACATTTCCGATTTTGTGTGTCGTGCGGTAGAAAATGCCGTCAATATAGGGATTGAAGCTGTCGTATTTTACCACCTCGTCCTTGATCTGGCGGGTAATCATCCAGAAATTGCTGGAAACGATGTCTTTTGGCCGTCCGAGAAGAATCCGGGAGGAAACTTCGTTCAGTTTGCTGGTGACATTTTTCAGGAACGAATTTTTCCGTTTCGGATAGCAGCCGTAAACCAGATCGTATCCTTCTTCCATCTTGTGGATCAGTTTGCTGATCTGGGACGGATGTGTCTGCATGTCATCGTCCATGCCGAGAATAAAGTCTCCTTCGGTGTAGTGGAGTGCCGCCATCAGCGCATTGTGCTGGCCGAAATTGCGCAGCAGGTTGATGCCCTTGACATTCTGATACTGCTCACCGAGCTTCTTGATCTCCCCATACGTATTGTCTTTCGGGGAACCGTCGTTCACCAGGACAAATTCGCAGTCATATCCGTCCATTTTCTTGAATTCTTCCATCACCATCTCTACAACTTTCCGGATCGTTGCCTCGGAATTGTAGCATGGGATGACTATTGAAATCAGTTTCATTTTTTTCCTCCATCGGTATCGTTCAGAATGCAGTCATAGAACAGCGGCGTGCCTCCGGTATGGATAAAAGCACATCGCAGTCCTGTAACTGATGTTCTTCTATGTACTGCTTCATTCCCCAGAATGCCTTTCCGGTGTACGTCGGATCCAGCGGAAGGCCGTTCCGGCAGAACTCTTCCCGGATCACTTGTAAAATCCGCTCATCGTACTGGCCGTATCCGCCCTGGCGGTATCCCATTTCCAGATGAAGTTCACTCTCCCATCCTTCCGGCAGCACGAGATGATTCTTCGCAAAATAATCGGAAATGCCGCTCTCCATGATGCGGATGGCTCGGTCGTACTCGCGGGATGAAATCGAAAGGCCGATGATCTGCTCCGTTCCCTGCTCGAGCAGTTTTCCGCTTACCAGGCCGCACTGGTCGAGCCGGTTCCGGATGCTGCAAAGATATGAGAAAAAGAAATGTTCTGTTCTTTCTCCCACGCAAGAATCTCGCGGTAGCCGTCCACGTAGGCCTGTACCGGTGTGCCTTCATTGCCCGTTCCGAATTTATCCCCGAAAATATAATATGGGTGATATCCCTCTTCTGTCAAACGGTTCATCGTCTGCTCGACGGTCTGTGCAATCTCTGTTTTTCTGCACGGAATGACTTCGGCTCCGAGCCATTTCATCAGACGGCTGTTGTTGGTTTCGATCGGGTGTTCTTCGTTTTCTTCAGAAGAACAGATCATATAGCATGGAATTTTCTCGGCACAGCACAGATTGGCCAGCACGCGGCAGAGGTTGGATCTGCTGTTTCCGTAGATGATCATGCAGTCTTTGTTTTTCTCCTGCATATCCTGGAAAAAGCACGTCCGATGCGGACTTTGTTTCCGCCTAAGGAAAACGGAAGAAGATCCTCCCGCTTGCAGTACAGGCGGACGCCTCTGTCGTTTGGAAATTCCAGTTTCTGAATTGGTGTCTGTATCATTGTTTCTCCTCTTTTATTCTTGTTTCAACTCACAGTCGGTATTTTCACGGAGTCTGACATGCCGAAAATAGTTCGACTGTGACTTGCCTCATGTCAGTGGAGGATACCGATTTTTCTCCGCCCGCCACTTCCGTTATGTTTCTTTTAACAATTCATCCACCGCTTTAGAAGCGGGGGACTTCTTGTCTACTGGTGTTAAATTCCGGCATGCACCGGAAGCTTTTCCCTATTATAGACTATTTTTCTCTGCGTGGCAAGCCGTGCCGGAAACAGGAAAAGCCCGCCGGTTTTTGTTTTCACATCTGCCGGCGGGCTTTGGGGATTTTTTACGTATTCTGTTTTTTCGTCCGGGATCTGTTCAGGCTTCCTGCGGTGCGGCAAGATTGGCCACAATCTGCGCCACCTGGGCTATCTCCGGGATTTTTGTGTACTCGGCGCAGCTGTGTACCTGATTCATCGAGGTTGCGATGACAAGCCCTTCGATGCCGTGCTGTGCAAAGACGTTGTTGTCGCTGCCGCCGAAAGTTTTTTCGAATGCAGCGGTCAGGCCTTCTTCTGCAACGGCGCTCTCGTAATGCCTTGCGGCATCGCTTGTCAGCGGCGTCTCATACGCATGGATATTCAGTTTTTCTTCCCAGACCAGCTTCGCGCCAATCTTCCCTGCTTCCTGCTGGAAGATTCTGTGATATGTTTCCAGAAGCTCCATGGCCGTCTCGTGGTTCAGGCTTCGAATTTCGCCTTCGATCACGCAGCTTTCCGAAACGATGTTGGTACCGGAGCCGCCGCCGATTTTTCCGATGTTGGCAGTGGTGCTTTCATCCACGTGGCCCTGCGGAAGCTGTGCGATTGCGCGGGCGGCCGCCTGGATGCTGTTGATGCCGTCCTCCGGGTGGAAACCGGCGTGGGCGGCTTTTCCCTGGATTTTCGCCGCGAAGGAAACGAGTGTCGGTGCCGCGTAGGCGGCTGCACCGATCGCGCCGCTTAAATCCAGAACGTATGCTTCTTTTGCCTGCACCTGGCTGTAGTCGAAGGCATTTGCGCCTTTGCAGTACAGCTCCTCACCAGTCGAGATCAGAATTTCGATCGGGCGGTGCGGTGTTTTGGTCTCGATGAGGTGGCGGACAGCTTCATAGATGCTGTCACACCGGCGAGGTCGTCGGCGCCAAGAACTGTCGTGCCGTCGCTCGTTACGGTTCCATCCTCATGGGAGACGGCTTTTTTGCCTTTTGCAGGCTCAACAGTGTCCATGTGGGCCGCAAAGAGAACCGGGGCTCCTGCAAGGCTGCCCGGAATGCGCGCGAACAGATTGCCCGCATTGGAGCCGGTCTGCTCCTGCGTATGATCTTCTGTAAGCGTAACCCCGATTTCGGCGAATTTTATTTTTAAGGTGTCCGCCATCTCGCGCTCCTCTAAGGCCGGCGAATCGATAGATACCAGCTCCGCAAAAAAATCAGCAATTCTTTTCTCATCTATCATAATATTTTCTCCTGCTCTTTGGCTGTGTCCGCAATTTAAATAACATACTCAGGCTGCGCCATAATATGCATCTTGCTGAAGAACTCCCGTGTTCTCTGATTCTGCGGATGCTCGAATACTTCTTTCGGTGTTCCGTCTTCTACTACGTGTCCTTTATCAAGGAAGATCACACGGTTCGACACATGGCGGATAAAGTTCATCTCATGGGAAACCAGAAGCATTGTATATCCCTGTGCCGCAACTTTTTTAATAACATCCAGAACCTCTCCAACCAGCTCCGGGTCAAGGGCTGAGGTCGGCTCGTCCAGCAGCAGAATCTGCGGTTTCATGGCGAGGGCTCTTGCGAGCGCCACCCTCTGCTGCTGTCCGCCGGACATATGTTTCGGATAATGGTTTGCCCATTTCTCCATGCCGACCAGTTTCAGTTCTTCTAATGCAATGGCTCTGGCCTCGTCTTTTTTCATCTTCTTGACAACAATCAGGCCTTCCATCACATTTTCCAGTGCGGTTTTCTTCTCAAACAGATTGAACCGCTGGAACACCATTCCTGTGTTCTGTCTTAAATACAGAAGCTCTTTCGGTTTCCGCTCGGAAAGGCCGATCACCTTGTCCCCGATCGTCACCGTTCCCTTCTCCGGTGTCTCAAGGCGGTTGACGCAGCGCAGAAGCGTTGATTTTCCGGTTCCGGAAGGACCGATGATTCCCACAACATCGCCCTGTTTGATCTCGAGGCTGATGTCGTCGAGCACCACGTTGTCGTTATATTTTTTGATAAATGATCAATTTTTATCATTTTTCTTACCCTCCCCGTTTGCGGACGCCAGCTCTACCTGGTCCGGAATCCGAATTTTATTTTCAATTACGCGGATGATCTGCTCGATCACCAGCGTTACCAGCCAGTAAATGATGGCCAGTGAAACGTAAACTTCAAAGTAGCGATACGTTCTTCCTCCAATAATCTGGCCCTGTGCGGTAATCTCGACAACGGCGCAGGTAAAAGCAAGAGACGTTCCTTTGATGATACTGATAAAAGAGTTTCCAAGGGTCGGAAGCGCAACCTCAAAGGCCTCCGGCAGAATGATGCGGCGCAGTGTCTGCGGATACGTCATGCCGAGTGCATGTGCTGCTTCGGTCTGGCCCGGGTCAACGGACTGCAGGGCCGAACGGATAATCTCAGCCATAAAGCCCGACTGGTTCAGTCCCAGAGCGATCATCGCATAGACGAAACCGGAAATATTGGCAACCGCCAGATTCGTTCCGAACTGCTGGTTGATTGCTTGAACATCATGGGAATACCAAAGAACGCAACGTACAGCTGTACGATGACCGGCGTGCCGCGGAGCAGTGAAATCAGAAGATTCGTAATCTGCGTCAGCACTCTGATTTTTTTCATTTTGATGATCGCCATCACAAGTCCCAGTCCCAGTCCGATCAGCATAGAAACCACGGCCAGTTCCAGCGTGATCGGCAGCTTTGTCAGCAATTCTGGTATGGATGAAAATACCAGTGAAACGTCAAATAATTTTCCCATGATTTTTGTCCTCTCTTACACGTATTTTTCTACCAGTACACAGGTAAAGCCAAGATTTTTCTTCGGCTTTTTCGGCTCTTCGTCTTTCTTCAGTGCATGGTGGTCGTATACCGACAGGTCAGCGTCCGGATTCAGTTTGTAGCCTAATTTCTCATAAAAGCCTGCGGCGCGGTCCTGGCTCGTGATGACGATGTGATCGACACCGTATTCTTTCAGCCATTTCTCAGCGGCTTCGATCAGCACGCTACCGTATCCGCTTTTCTGTTTTTCTCTGACAACACAGACACGCTCGATTTTTCCTGTCTTTTCCGCCGGAAATGCGATGCGGCAGCCGGCTACCGGCTTGTGATCTTCTGTCACCAGAATCGCCTGCAGATCATCTTTGCTCTCGTCCTGTCCGAATTCCAGTTCAATCGGAATGTTCTGTCCGCAGCAGAACGCATCGGTTCTGACGTAATCATATGCTTTGTATTTCCACTCTTCGCTTCCCTTTTCTACCCGGTAAATTTCTGCCATGTTTTTCGCTCCTTTTAGAATCGGGAAACGGATGTTCTCGATCCGCTTCCCGTCTGTTTTGTAATCTCTTCTGTTTTTATTTCGAAAACGATATTCTAGTTTGGTGTCTCATCAAAGTATTTCTCGTCCGGGCTGGTGTCCACGCGAGATACTCGGTTGTGATCTTGGAAAGAGTTCCGTCTTCTTTCATCTCTTTTAAGGCTTTGTCAACATCCTCGCGGAGTGCTGCGCCCTCTTCGTTCTTTCCAAACAGGAAGTAGGTATTGTTCTGCGGGAACAGGAAATCTTCGGTCTCCTCGTCGATCTCGTTTGCTTCCAGCTGACCTTCCAGTCCGAACTGCGGAAGCAGGTTGTCGATGATCGGTCCGTCGTCGATTGCCACATCAGCGGTTCCATCTACGATATGCTGGTAGCGGACCTGGAAGTTTGCATTGGAATATACGATATTGATCTGGTGATCCGGGTTGTCTGTATTCCATTTTTCCAGTGCATTTGCGGTAAGGCTTCCTGCACTCAGCTCAATTTTGTATCCGCGGTCTGCCAGATCGGTAAGAGAAGTCAGCGGCTCATCGCCGGTTCTCTGAATGTATTCGTTGAAGCTGGTTTTATATGGTAAAGAGAAGTAGTAGGATTCTGCTCTCTCATCGGTATATCCATAGTTGTTGACTGCGATGTCGTACTGACCGCTCAGCACACCCTGCAGTGCATCTGCCTGCTCAATTTTCAGTTCATACTGCGGAAGGCGGTTGAACACTTCTTTTACGATATCGATATCGACACCGGTCAGCTCGTTGTCATCATTTACGTAAAGTACGGTGCCAGTGTGCCGCTTGTTACAGCTTTGATCACTTTTTTCTCACCGGAATCCGATGCGGAGCTGCCTTCTGCGGAAGATGATGCTGCGGAACCGCTGCTGCTTCCTGCATTTGCTGATGCATTGCTTCCGCATCCTGCAAAGCTTGCTGCCAAAAGGCCCGCCGCTGCCAATACTGCCCAGAATTTCTTTGTCTTTTTCATAATAAAATCCTCCTCATTTTCTCGTTCTTTTCAGTTCCGGCCGCACCCCGGCTGCCTGAGAGTGTTCCACCAGAGCGCTCCGGATTCTTCTGTCTTATCTCTTTATAAAAGTCCTTTCAGCGGATTAATCGATGCATCCACGGAAAGTACGCCGTTCTTCGGGTTTCTGTCTTCCCATTTCGGGCTGTTCCAGATGGTTTTTGAGATTTCTCCTGCGTAATCCTCGTAGGTCTCTCCCTCCGGATGGCGAAGGAATACTTCATCCGGTGTTTTGCTGAGTGTTCTTCTCGATCCATCGTCTGCCATCAGCTTCTCGAAATCTACTTTTGCAAGGATTCGTTCGTTGTATCCGCGGAAGAGAACCTCGCCTAATTTCTTTCCAGGTCTCGAAAGTGCCAGCACCTGCGGATCGCTTCCGTGACGGAAGGCCGGGATCGCATACAGCTCTTTTAAGTAGCCCCAGATATTTTTGTAATCACGAATCGGTTTCTTCACCGGTCCTACGTTGTGGAAGTAGCTGACATCCCAACGGATCAGAGTGACGTAAGCGCGGACATCGCTGTCGGTGATATAGTCGCCGAACAGGAAACGGTTCGTCTCCAGCCGTTTGTCCAGCTTATCGAGGGATTCATAGAAATCTTCGTATGCCTCATCGTATGCTTCCGGTGACTGGCAGAATGCCATGCGGTAATGGCCGTTGTTGATATGCGGGAAGAGCCAGTCGTTAAACTCATCGATCTCTTTCCGGAATTTTTTCGGGTACAGGTCCGGCGCATCTTTTGGCTGGAATGGACGGAACTGCACTTCGAGGTAGTTCGTCAGGCGGTGATAATCGTTGTTCACAGCCTTTTTCTCTTTGACATCCACCAGGGTCGGTGTCGTTGCTCTTCCTTTGAAGTCCGGGTTTGCTCTTTTATAGAACTCACTTAAGAAGTAAGCGCCTGTCGCCGGATCCTTGAAATCCGGATACTGTCCGAATGCATGTCCGTAACGGTTTGTCTCGCCGGATGGGGAAACTCTCGTTTCCGAGATCACATCCTGCAGTCCTAAAAGCTCCCGCACGATGATCGGACGGTTGGACCAGTTGCATCCGGTTGCCCAGTAGATCCCGAAGCGGTTTGCTTCTGCTTTCAGTCGCCTTCTTTATCGCCGAATGGCTGGATAAATGCATTTGGCTGACGGATGAAAGCGCCGCGCTCATCGATCTCTACAAGGGTTTCATTTGGTCTTGGGTCTACTCCGACTTCTGCTGCAAACTGTTCTGCCAGCGCATCTGTGTATTTGATTTCTTCGGTTTCTTTATTTTCAACTGGGGTGAAGCTGCATCCGCATCCGCTCATGTTTTTGTCCTCCGTTTTCTATGTCTGTTTATTATCTATTCTTATGTTGTTCATTTGCATTTCTTTTAAAAAAGGTTAAAAAAATAGCAGGCATTCGTTCCGGCCTGCCCGCACATGCAATTTCTGCTATGCTTTTTCTGCCTGCGAATGTTTCTTATTTTTCTTTATTCTGATTGGAGCTGCAGCAACAGCAACAACACATCTCCATCATTCTGTTCTCCTGCATTCGTCTGTTGTCTGTTTTTTTCATTTGCTGTTCTCCTTTCCTACTAAGTCGATATGTTTAATGCGTTTCTCGATTACATGGCATATTATAATGCATATTTTTTCTATGTGCAACCCCTAAAACGCCTTTTGGTAATTGTTATTTCGATGAATCGATTATAGGTTTTTCCTATTGGTTAGTCATACCAAAAAGATATTACTTATCACACCTGTAGGCTGATTTTGCTTTTTCCCGGCCAACCGCCGCAACTTTTGCAATGTGCTCAACAATTCTTGCCATGGCTTTTTTCTTAAGAAACGATACAATAAAAAGCAAAGAACACCACTTGCAAAATACAATGTACTCTCGGAATCTTTCTGTGCTTGTTTTTGTGAGATGATTTTTTGTCAGTTGTGCCCAAATTTCTGAGGCATACGCGTGCGTACGTTGATGAAATTCGGGTGCAGCTGGCGGAAAATCAGCCGCAAAGGCAAGTGCAGAAAGATTCCGAGAGTACATTACAAAATAAAGGAGAGTTTTTCTTATGGAAATGACATTTCGCTGGTATGGTTCCAAATTTGATACCGTTACCTTAGAGCAGATCCGCCAGATTCCGGGCGTAACCGGAGTCATCACAACCCTGTACGACACTACCCCGGGCGAGGTGTGGACACGCGAAGCGATTCACGCGTTAAAAGAAGAGGTTGAGGCCTCTGGACTTCACATCTCCGGCATCGAGAGCGTCAACATCCACGACGCCATCAAAATCGGCAGCCCGGACCGTGAGCAGTACATCGATAATTATATTGAAACGTTAAAGCACCTCGGCAAGGAAGACATTCACCTTGTCTGCTATAACTTCATGCCGGTCTTCGACTGGACCAGAACAGAACTCGCACGCGTCCGTCCGGACGGCTCAACCGTACTTGCCTACAAACAGTCCGCCGTAGACGCACTTGTTCCGGAAAAAATGTTTGAATCTATCGCAGGTGATGCAAACGGCGCAATTCTTCCTGGCTGGGAGCCGGAGCGCATGGCAAAAGTGAAAGAGCTCTTTGACGCTTACCGCGATGTGGATGATGAGAAACTGTTTGCCAACCTCAAATACTTCCTCGAACGCATCATGCCGGTCTGCAACGAGTACGACATTAGAATGGCCATTCACCCGGACGACCCGGCATGGAGTGTCTTCGGTCTTCCGAGAATCATCATTAATAAAGAAAACATTCTGCGCATGATGAAGATGGTCGATGACCCGCACAACGGCGTGACCTTCTGCTCAGGTTCCTACGGAACAAACCTGGAGAACGATCTGCCGGATATGATCCGTTCCTTAAAGGGCCGCATCCACTTCGCTCACGTCCGCAATCTGAAATTCCACAGCCAGCAGGATTTCGAAGAGGCCGCACACCTTTCCTCTGACGGCAGCTTCGATATGTATGAGATCATGAAAGCGCTGTACGACATCGGCTTCGACGGCCCGATCCGCCCGGACCACGGACGTATGATCTGGGGCGAGAAGGCAATGCCGGGCTATGGACTGTATGACCGCGCACTCGGCGCGACTTATTTAAACGGACTCTGGGAAGCTATTGACAAGAGTCACAAACGTGGAATTTAAAGGAGGTTTTTACTGATGTCTCTTAACTTAACAGCTGCCGGACTGGCAGATCAAAAAGCGTGGGAAGCCGCAGGCTATGCGCTTCCATCCTATGACCGCGAAGCAATGATCACCCGCACGAAAGAATCTCCGTGCTGGGTGCATTTCGGAGCCGGAAATATTTTCCGTGCCTTCCAGGCAAATACAGCACAGGAACTGCTGAACAACGGTACCTTTGACCGCGGTGTCATCGTTGCGGAGGGCTTCGATACAGAAATCATCCGTGATATGTACCAGCCGCACGATAATTTAAGCATTCTGGTGACCTTAAAAGCCGATGGTTCTGTCGAGAAAACCGTTGTTGGAAGCATCGCAGAATCGCTGGCTGCCGATACGGCGGATTCTCCGGATTTTGCCCGGTTAAAAGAAATCTTTACCAAGGATTCCCTGCAGATGGCGACGTTTACGATCACCGAAAAGGGATATTCTCTGAAAAACGGTGCGGGCGAACTGCTGCCGTCTGTTGCTGCCGATTTTGCTGCCGGACCTTCTTCCGTTACCAGCTATATGGGAAAAGTTGCTTCTCTTTTATATGAAAGATTTCTTGCAGGCGAAAAACCGTTTGCGATGGTCAGCACCGACAACTGCTCCCACAATGGCGAAAAACTTTCCCTTGCCCTGACAGCCTACGCTTCTGCATGGGAAGAAAACAAGCTGGTACAGCCAGGCTTCCTCTCCTATCTGCAGAACCCGGAAAAAGTCAGCTTCCCGTGGACCATGATCGACAAGATCACCCCGCGGCCGGATGGTTCCATCGAAAAGATACTCGAGGAGAACGGCCTCGCTGATGCACAGTCGATCGTCACCTCCCGCCACACCTACGTTGCTCCGTTCGTCAATGCAGAGGAATGCCAGTACCTCGTAGTCGAAGATCATTTTCCGAACGGACGGCCGCCGATGGAAAAGAGCGGATGGATCTTTACCGACCGGGAAACTGTCAACAAAACAGAGCGCATGAAGGTCTGCACCTGCCTGAACCCGCTGCACACCGCACTCGCTGTGTTCGGCTGCCTGCTGGACTACGAACTGATCAGTGAGGAGATGAAAAATCCGGTACTGAAAAAGCTCGTGGAGCGCATCGGATATATCGAAGGACTTCCGGTTGTCACCGATCCTGGTATTCTCTCTCCGAAGCAGTTTATCGATGAAGTGCTGAACATCCGCATCCCGAATCCGTTTATGCCGGATACGCCGCAGCGAATTGCAACCGATACGTCACAGAAGCTGTCGATCCGGTTCGGTGAGACGATCAAATCGTATCTTGCTTCTCCGGAGCTGTCACTCTCGGATCTTCAGGCAATTCCGGCTGTATTTGCGGGATGGCTGCGGTATCTGATGGGCGTGGATGACAACGGTGATGCATTTGATCTGAGCCCGGATCCGCTGCTTGCCACGGTCCGCCCGTATGTGCAGGATCTGAAACTCGGCGCACCGGCTGACCGCGAGACCCTTTCCAAAACTCTGGCTCCGCTGCTCTCCGATGCTTCGATTTTCGGTGTGGATCTAATTTTCGCCGGACTTTCTGACCGTGTGCTGAATGCTTTTGTCTCGATGCTTCAGGGACCTGGCGCTGTGCAGATACGCTTGCTGCGCTGACTGCTCAATTCTAAAAGGGAGGTATTTCCATATGAAACCTTTTATGGACGCTGACTTTCTGCTGCAGACCGATACGGCGAAAACACTGTACCACGAGGCAGCTGAAAAAATGCCCATTTTTGACTATCACAACCATCTGAATCCGCAGGAGATTCTCGAAGACCGCCAGATGGAGAATCTGACACGCGTCTGGCTCGGCGGGGATCATTATAAATGGCGTGCCATGCGTGCGATGGGCTTTTCGGAGGATCTGATCACCGGAAACGCCGATGATTACGACAAATATCTGGCGTTTGCCGAGACGATTGAGAACGCGATCGGCAATCCTTTATACCACTGGACACATCTGGAGCTGCAGCGGTACTTCGGCATCACGACACCGCTCTCCCGCGCAACAGCGAAGGAGCTCTGGGATGAGGCGAATGCAAAACTGCAGACGAAGGAGTTTACCGTGCGCAATCTGATTCTGAACCAGCATGTGTCGCATCTGTGCACCACCGACGATCCTGCAGATGATCTGCACTGCCATCTGGCATTACAGAAGGAAGACTTTGCCTGCCGCGTTCTGCCGTCCTTCCGCCCGGACCGCGCCGTTCATCTCGAGAAGCCTGATTTCCCGGAATATGTGGAAAAGCTTGCCGCTGCCGCCAGCAGGACGATTGCATCCGCGGAGGATATGGTGCATGCCCTCTCCTGCCGCCTCGACTTCTTCCTCTCCGCCGGCTGCGTTGTCAGCGACCACAGCCTTGAGGGCTGCTTCTATGTGCCATGCACGGCTGCTGAGGCGAATGATGTATTTGAAAAGCGCATAAACGGCGGTGTTCTCACCGAAAAAGAGCTCGGCATGTACAAGGGTTTCCTTCTGACGAACCTCGGACGGCTGTATCATAAGCACAATATCGCCATGCAGCTTCATATCAAAGCACTCCGTAACAACTCGAAGCGGATGTTCCGTGCGCTCGGTGCCGATACCGGCTTTGACAGCATGAACGATTTCGCCTTTGCCCCGATGCTCGGTGCTTTCTTAAACGATATGGACGAGGATGACGCACTGCCGAAAACCGTGCTCTACTCCCTGAACCCGGGCGACAACCCGATGCTTGCAAGCATGGCCGGAAACTTTGCTGCGCCTGGCATCCGCTCAAAAGTGCAGTTCGGTACCGCATGGTGGTTCAACGATCACAAATACGGCATGGAATCCCAGCTTGCGACGCTTTCCAGCATCGGCATGCTCTCCACCTTCATTGGCATGCTGACCGACTCCCGCAGCTTCCTCTCCTTCCCGCGCCACGAATATTTCCGCCGGATTCTCTGCAATCAAATCGGAAACTGGGTGGAAAACGGGGAGTACCCGGCGAACCTGGAGTTTCTGAAAGAGATGGTGGAAAATATCAGCTACAACAATGCGGTTTCGTATTTCCTGTGATTTTCGCATGCCTTATTGACAATTATTCCCACATACCGTACAATAAAAGGGATTACTGATCAACGAAAGGATTACAGAAACATGGACGACTCAGGCAGTATGCCTCGACGATGCTTTATTTTCATCATTTGATAAACGGAGACATAATCTATCTTTGATTCCGCCAGATTCAAGATAGGTTATGTCTTTTTGTACATTTTTTGCATCGTGTCCCGGTTTCCTAAGAAAGGAAAAACAAATGAACAGCGACATTGTGTCACTCATCATCATTCTTATCTGCGTCATGCTCTCAGCCTACTTTTCGGCGACGGAGACTTCCTTCACCTCGCTGAACCGCATCCGCATGAAAAATATGGCAGAAAAAGGCGACAAGCGGGCGGAACTGGTGTTAAAGTTGCTGGAGAACTTTGACAAGCTGCTCTCCACGATTCTCGTCGGCAACAACATCGTCAACATCGGACTCAGCTCCCTTGCCACGGTGCTTTTTATCAAGCTTCTCGGCGGCGACTCCGGTGCGACGGTTTCCACGATCGTAACCACTATCGTGGTCCTGATCTTCGGCGAAGTTTCCCCGAAAAGCATTGCAAAAGAATCTCCGGAGACGATCGCCAAATTTTCCGCACCGTTTCTCCACATTCTGATGATCGTGCTGACCCCGGTGACGTTTTTCTTTTCCCAGTGGAAGAAGCTGCTCTCCCGCATCTTCAAATCCTCGGAAAACCACGGCATCACCGATGAGGAACTGATGACCATCGTCGAGGAGGCGACCCAGGAGGGCGACATCGACGACCAGGAAGGCGATCTGATTCAGAATGCAATCGGCTTCATGGAGATGGAGGCCGCAGAGATCTTTACTCCGCGTGTCAACGTCATCGGCATTCCGCTCGATGCGACGAAATCCGAGATCGCTAAGACTTTCTCCGACACCGGATTTTCCCGGCTGCCGGTGTATGATGATGATATCGACCACATTGTGGGAATTGTGTATCAGAAGGATTTCCACAACCACATTTACCACACCAACAAACCGCTAAGCAGCATCATCCGCCCGGCGCTCTTTGTAACCGAGAATACGAAGGTCGGCCCGCTGCTGAAAAAAATGCAGGCGAAGAAATCGCATATTGCCATTATCATTGATGAATTCGGCGGCACCGACGGTATCATCACCATGGAAGATATCCTCGAAGAGCTCGTCGGCGAAATCTGGGATGAGCATGATGCGGTTGTACAGGAAATCCAGAAAGTTTCCGAAAACGAATACCTCGTGACCGGAACGGCAAGCATCGACAAGGTGTATGAAGAGCTCGATATTGACAAAGAATTTGACGTCTTTACGGTCAGCGGATGGATCATGGGGATCCTCGAGCGCGTGCCAAAGGAAGGCGATCATTTCGTCTCGGATGGCCTCGACGTAACCGTACTGAAAATGGCAGACCGGAGAGTCGACAAGGTACGGATCGTGCGGCTGCCGAAGGATGAAAATGAACAGTAAGTAATTGATACGATTTACACGCAAAAAACGGATCGAACATCTGATTTTAAAGTCAGATACTCGATCCGTTTTTTTGTATCCTCTATTCTTCTTTCAGACCGTCCGCAAGTCCATACACATCATTTTCCCGTCCTTTGCAGCCCTCCCATACAATCGGTTCTGCAAAGGTAAGTTTCAGAATGGTATCAATGCTGTCGCGCTCCGGAATCGGGACGGAGATCGAAAAGGTTCCGTTTTCTTCCGTCAGTTCTGCTTTTCCGCCGGAAATCACTTCCCATTTTTCCATTGTATTCCCCGGAATTTCAAACGTGATCTGATCTTTTTCCCATTCCAGAATATGCACATAAACAATATTGTCGCGGTACGTCGTTCCGCCCCAGCGGTCCGCAATCACAGGGCCGCCGCGCAGGCCGTACAGCGTTTCGCCGTATTTCGAAAGCCATTCTCCGGCCTGGCGCAGGCGTTCTACCTGCTCCTCATCCATTTTTCCCGTTCCGTCCGGGCCGATATTCAGCAGATAATTGCCGTCCCGCACAGCGATTGAAACCAGATTCTGAATCAGCTGGCGCAGCGGCAGCACTGGTCTGCCCGGGATATAGCCCCAGGAATCCGCAATACAGTCGTTGCTGTCCCACGGCTTGTCCGTCCGCATCCCGTCGATTCTGCGTTCCCGCACATGGAAATCGCCTTCCCAGCCGCCGCGGTTATTGATCATAATATCCGGCTGCAGCTGTCGAATTTCATTTATCAGTTTCTCCGACTCCCAGAAATAATTGACCCTCATATATTCACTGGTCTGCCAGTCATCTTTCCTGTACCAGCCTCTTTCTCCATTCCAGTCCATTCCTCCAAGTGCAAGCCACTCACCGTCGAACCAGAGCAGATCAATCTTTCCATAATTACTCATCAGCTCCATCAGCTGATCATGGCACTGTTTTTTCAGTGCCTCTGCACTCTCCCAGTAAAGATCCGGCATGAAATATCCTGGAAAGCGCCAGTCGAGAGGAGAATAATAAAAGCCAACTTTCATTCCTTCTTTCCGGCACGCCTCCACATATTCTTTAACAAAATCCCGATGTGCAGCTCCTTTCATTGCGGTAAAATCACTGCATTTCGAATCGAACAGGCAAAAGCCATCGTGGTGGCGTGTTGTCAGCACCATGTACTTCATCCCCGCTGCCTTTGCATTTTTGGCCCACTGTTCCGCATCAAAATTTTCTGCAAGAAAGTCATCCTTCAGTGTCTCATACTTCCGTACATCCAGATGCTCATTCATCAGCACCCATTCCCCTTTTCCGAGCATCGAATATACTCCCCAGTGAATAAACATGCCAAACTTCGCATCCCGGAACCATTTCATCTGTTCTTCCGACAGTTTTTCTACCTTTTCCGGTCTGTAATTTTTTCTTGCCGCCGGAAAGGATTTCATTTCTTCTATTGTTTTCATTTTTTCTCCAAACTCCGCATCTTTTCCCGGTAGTCATGATACAGTTCTTGATTTACCTTTTCCAATATAGCAATTAATTCTGAATCTGTCATCTCATTCCAGATCATCAGGTGAACGATACGAATGGGCTGAGAAAGAAGCATTTCTCTTACATTTTTCTCTTCTTTCAGACGCTGCGCGAAGATTCCTCCTGCTTTTTCTGTAATTTTACGATACAGCTCTTCAAAAATCTGTTCCCCAGCCTTCGTTTCCAGCAGACGCTCCGTTTTATCCCATCCCTGGATCTGTTTTGGTACTGGAAAAACCGGTGTTACTTCGATCTTCTGTGCTGCACGGATATCCTGTACTGAAAATCCAAGCTCAAGTCCATACATTCCCTGCGGTACCGTCCGCTCATCAACGCGTTCATCGTAGAGTTCAAACAGTTCACGTGAAATGGAAAATACAAACTCTTTTTCTTCTCCCGCCTCCAGTATGATTTTCTGAAAATCGCGAAGTTCCCTGGCTGGCCTTGCTTTCCATGCTCTTGGATTTTTCACATAGAGCTGAACGACCTGAGCCCCTTTTCTGTTGCCCGTATTTTTAATTTTTCCACGCAGAACTGTTTTCTCACAATCTGTGATTTTCTCCTGCTCCACGCTGCACTCCGTAATTTCAAATGTTGTATACGAAAGTCCGAATCCAAACGGAAACTGCACCGGAATTTTTTTCGTCTCGTATCCTCGGTAGCCCATAAACATACCCTCGCGGTACGTCACCTGCTCCGTCTGCTCTGCAAAATTTTCATCCGAGATAATCTGTTCCCGGAACGCTGGAACTGACACAGGCATATGTCCGGACGGATTCACCTCTCCGCTTATCACTTTCACAATCGCTCTTCCAATCCCCTGACCGCCGTAGAAGCATTCCAGAATCGCCTTTACTTCGTCGGCCCACGGCATGGCAACGCTCCGCCGTTCATCACAACCGCAATTACATTCGAATTAACTGCAGCAATTTCTTTTAAAAGAGCCACCTGGTATTCCGGCAGTTCATACTGCACACGGTCATTTCCTTCTCCTTCAAAACCAAAATCCATAGCAAGGAAAAACAGAACCGCATCTGCATCCGCTGCTGTTTTCACCGCCTCATCCCGGAGTTTTTGCTGCTCCGCTTCACTTCCCGCATTGTTCCTGCGATATCCCATCGCAAACGGTGTATTATCTGCTCCGTTCCATTTTTCTGCACATTCCCAGGCGTCTTCTTTTCCTGCTCCTTCTACTTTTCCGGAGCCCTCCGCCTGAAACAGAGGTTCTCTCGCATATTCTCCAATAACCGCCAGCTTTCTGCCCTGCTGCAGCGGCAGAATATCCTCTTTATTTTTCAGCAGAACAATGGCTTCTTCTGCTGCTGCGCAGACCTTTTCATGATTTTCTTTTAAAATCAGCTCTCGTTCTTCCTCTGTCTTTTTCGTTTTCGGAATCTTCCACTTTCTCGCATTTCGTATGATGCATTCTGCCCGCTCACGGATCACGTGTTCGTCCAGTCTGCCCTGTTTCCACTGCTCCACCATATAAGCAGTGCTTTTTCCATCCGTTCCCGGCATTTCAAGATCCAGTCCTGCCTCTGCCGATTTCACCCGATCGTCCAGTCCGAACCAGTCCGTCATGACCAGTCCGTCAAATCCCCATTCTTTTCGAAGAATATCGAACAGCCAGCGGTTTTCTGCACAGTATGTTCCATTGATCTTCGAAAGGCTCGTCATGACCGCTGCCGGTTTTCCCTCACGGATTGCAATTTCAAATGCTTTTAAATACAGATCCCGCAGGACATCTTCCTCACAGATTACATTCAGATATTCCCGTTCGGTCTCCTGATTATTTGCAGCAAAGTGCTTGATACATGCGCCGACCTGCTGTGACTGCACGCCGCGGATATAGGCACCTCCCAGTCTTCCTGCAAGAAGCGGATCCTCGGAAAGATATTCCACATTTCTTCCGCAGAGGGGATTCCGTTCCAAATTAACCGCCGGTCCAAGCACCAGATCCACTCCGTACGCAGCCGCCTCTGATCCAATGATTGTTCCTACCTGCTCTGCTACATCCGGGTTCCAGGATGCCGCTACTGCTACTCCCGCCGGCAGACAGGTCGCCGGTTCACTTCGATTAATGCCAAGAGAATCCTTATCCTTTTTCTGATAGCGAAGCCCCATCGGTCCATCGCTCATTTCCAGGGATAGAATATCGTATTCCGGCAGTGCTTTTGTATTCATAAACTGATCGCCGCAGAGAAGCGAAATCAGTTTTTCTGTTTCCATCTCTTTTATTTTCATTTGCTTTCCCCCAATTTTTTCTCAGCCTTTTACAGCTCCAATAGAAATTCCTTTTACAAAATATTTCTGTACGAATGGGAATACGATCAGAATCGGAAGCAGTCCGACGATGGCGATTGCCATACGCACGGTCTCCTGCGGGATTCCCCCTCCTACGCTGGCCAGGTTGATATTACTGTTCGCATTTTTGGAAAGAAATTCGATGTTTTTAATCATATTATTCAAAAGCTGCTGAATGCTGAATTTGTTAGTATCTGTAATATAGTATAATCCATTCGTCCAGTCATTCCAATAACCAAGTCCGGCAAATAATCCGACCGTTGCAATGATCGGTTTACACATAGGAAGAACTACTTTGCGGAATACCTGAAACTCTGTTGCACCATCAATTTGGCAGCCTCACTTAATGCCGCCGGTACATTTGACTGAATATACGTTCTTGTCAGAATCACATTAAAAGCACTCATCAGCAGACCCGGTATAATTAATGCCGGAATCGTATTTTTCATGTGCAGGTAGCGGGTATACATAATATAGGTCGGTACCAGTCCACCATTAAACAGCATCGTGAAAAACAGATAAAATGCAAGAAATGTTTTTCCAGGAAATTTCTCATGTGCCAGTACATACGCATACAAAAGTGTCATCATCACGCCAATCGTTGTTCCAATCGCGGTTACCAGAATGGTGATTCCATATGCATGGAAAACCTGTGCCCTCTCGTTCCAAATGTACCTGTATGCTTCCAGACTCAGTTCTTTTGGGAAGAAAGAATATCCATGCAGCACAATCTCATTGTTGCTTGTAAACGATGCAACCACCAGAAGCACCAGCGGAATCACCATAATCAGTGAAATCAATGCCAGAACTACCGTGATCATTCTCTGATAACGCCGTTCCTGTTTTCCTACCATAATTTTGTCCTCTTTTCTGTCAGAACAGTGCATTCTCACTGCTGTAACGTTTTGTAAGCCAGTTTGCAATCATGACAAGTGCAAATCCCATCAGCGACTGATATACACAGGCTGCCGATGACATACTGATGTCACCCAGCTCAATCAGTCCTCGATATACGTAAGTATCAATCGTGTTGGTTGCATTGATCAGCGCTCCCGAGTTCATTGGTACCTGATAAAACAGACCAAAATCAGAATAGAAAATTCTTCCGATGGACAGCAGTGTCATTGTGACTACTGTAGATTTCAGCAGCGGAAGGGTAATACATTTGATTTTATGCCATCTTGTTGCTCCGTCAATCTCAGCTGCCTCATACATTTCCTGGTCAATTCCAAGAATCGCTGCCAGATAAATAATGGATGAATATCCGGCTCCCTTCCAGCAGTTTACAAAAATCAGGATGAATGGCCAGTATTTTGACTCGGTGTAAAATGAGATATTTTCTTTTCCAAGAGAAGTCAGCAGTCCATTAACAAAGCCAGTACGTCCGCTTAAGAACGCATATACCAGATAGCTGACAATGATAATCGAAATCAAAGATGGAATCAGAACAGCAGACTGAAAAATTTTCACTTTTGTCTTGCTTCTTAATTCACTCAGTAAAATTGCAATCAGAATAGATACCGTCGTATTAACGACAATAAATGCAAAATTGTATAATAATGTGTTTCTTGTAATCAGTGCTGCATCCGGTGTTTTAAACAGATATTCAAAGTTGGAAAGCCCCGCCCAGTCACTGTGCAAAATTCCTTTTGCAAAATTCAAATGTTTAAAAGCAATGATGATACCGGTCATCGGCACATAGTTATTAATTAAAAGATATAAAAATCCCGGCGCTACCATTATATATAATGGAAATGCTCTTTTTATATTTTTCCATGTTTTCTTTTTTCCCATAGAAATCCCTCTTTTTCTGTCTCAAAAGCCAGGGCCGGCCGATTCTCATCGTCCGACCCTGTCTGCCTTGTTTATTTATTTGCAAGCCATTCGTCTACCTGTTTCTGCATATCTTCGATAATATTGTCGATACCTGCTGATTTCAGTTCTTCATTGAACTGCGGCAGTGTCGTACTTGGATCTGCATCGCCGTTTTCGATGATTGCTTTATATTTATCTGTTACGTTTGTAATTGCTGTAATTTCATTTTTTACATTTGTCGTGTCATAAATGAATCCATACAGCGGAGATTCCTGTGCAGTATCATTGTATTCCGTAAATTTCTCGTATACATTTTCCGGATCAGTTTCCCATGCATAGCCAACAGAACCATTACCACATAGCCACAGCTCGTTGCCCCAGCCTACCGAATCAGAAGTTACTCCATCTGGATAAGATGCAATTCCATCCGATACAACATAATCTTTGCCTTCAATTCCATATCGGAACAGATTCTGGAAGTCGGAGTCTGAGTACAGCAGATTCAGGACTGCAAGAGCTTTTTTCGGGTTCTCGCACTGTGCCGGAATTGCCCACTGGCAGAAGTTAACAGAGGAAGTACTGATAGTGCTTCTTCCAATCGGAATCGAAACGATTTCTTTACCGGAGTTCATTGTTTCCTGTGTTGCAGTTCCCGGATGCTGGCTTCCATAATAGCTGAACGCTGTATTAGCACGGAACAGATCCTGACGGGTTGTTGTATTCGTTGTAGAATCTGGCATAAAATAGCCTTTCTGGTTCCAGTCATATGCTTTTTCAGCCATCTCTTTGTACTTTTCTGTGTCATACGTATTAATAACGGTGATTCCATCGGATGCATCATCATCGATATCAACGCCGACACCTGAAGTTACAACATCAAACTCTCCTTTTACATAGTTCGCGAAACATCCATTGTTCAGATCCGACGGAATCATCGGATAAAGTTCCGGATGTACTTCCTGGCATTTTTTCAGTACTTCCTCGATATCATCAAAGTTTTTGATATCTTCCGCTTTATATCCAAGCTCTTCCAGAATGTCTGCTCGGCACATAAATCCTGCCTGGGATGCAAGGTCACGATACGTCGCAGTCCATACAGATTACCGTCGAAATAGCATGCTTCAATATAACGCTCCATTGCACTGTATGCATCCGGTGCATACGTCTCTATCAGATCATTGATTGGATAGAGCTGTCCTCTCTGTCCATCTTCACGAATATTGGACATCAGAAATACCATATCCAGTTTTTCACCGCTCGAAAGCATCAGGTTCGTCTGGTCGTTATAAGCACCCCATTCAATAATCTGAAGTTTTACTTTTGCATCTACCTTTTCTCCGATGATCTCATTCATTTCATCCTCTACGGCCTGCATATCTGCCGGTGATGCATTAGATCCTGGCCATACCATCAGAAGTTCTTCTGTTTTCCATCCTTCAGATCGGATGTACTATCTCCTGCTTCACTTTGGTTCGATGCTGTTGTCTGCGCAGAATCTGCCTTTGTGCTGTCCGAACTCTTGCTGTCCCCACATCCTGCAAGAAGTGATGCGGTCATTGCCGCCATCAAAACTGCTGCTGCCATTTTCTTTCTCATTTGTGTTACCTCCCGTGTTTTTTGATGGTTTTATCTTACCGCACTTCCACTTCTCTCTCAATTTCAATCCCGACCCGTTTTATAACAAAAACGACTTATCCTTTTGCTTTTGCCGCACGATATTCCAATGGTGTACGTTCGGTCTGTTTTTTAAATATTTTAGAAAAATAGGCCGGAGAATCATAGCCTGTACGAATACTGATTTCAGAAATCGACAGCGTCGTCTCCCGCAGCATTTTCTTTGCCATCAAAATTCGATAATGCTGTACATACTCCATCAGTGTATATCCTGTCTGTTTCTTAAACTCCCGGTTGATATGATCCTGGTTCAGATGCACCAATTCTTCAATCTTCTTTCGTGTAATCACTTCACTGTAATGGCTTTCCAGATACTTTTTAATCGTATTGACCGCATCTGCTATCTCCGGATCTGCTTCCGGTTTGTTTTTGTTTTATACTCCTCCAGCTTTTCCACTGCTGAAGCAATTGTTTCTTCCAGTTCATCAAATGCAATCGGTTTCAGTAAATACCGGTAAACCCCAAGGGAAATTGCACTTCTCGCATAATTAAAATCCGGGTACCCAGTCAGAATAATATTGATAATTTCAGGATACATATCCTGAATCCATTGAATCAGACTCAGACCATTCTCTTTTGGCATTTCAATATCGCAGATCACAAGATCAATTTTGGAACTACTGATAATGTCCCGTGCAAGATCCGTATTGTAGGCCGTAAAAACCTTTTGAATTCCCTTCTTTTTCCAGTCAATTGCCTTCTCCATAATATGCAGCATGGCAATTTCATCATCTACCAGCAGCAGATTCATTTTTGCTCCCTTCTTTCTACTGTTTTTCTATTCTCGGCAGTAAAATGCGAATTTCACTATATCCCGGCTGACTTGTAATTTTTAATTCATACGCCTCCCCATAAAATTCACGGATACGTTCCTTCACATTCTGTATTCCGATATGTTCTCCTTCTTCTTCAATTGACTCATTCCGATTAATTTTATCAAGAATTTCTTTCTTAAATCCTAAACCATTATCTTCGATCAGAATCAGCAGATCATGCTCGCCTTCTCTTTTTACTGTCAGCTCGATTTCCAGATGCGGAACCAGCATAATATTATGTTTTACACTGTTTCCAACAAAAGTCTGAATCACCAGTGGAAGAATCATTTCATCCTCCATTTCCGGTTCTACGTTTACCTGAATTTCCAGCATATCTTTATAACGGCAGTGCTGAATTTCAACATAGCTTATCAGACATCGAAGTTCTTCTTTCAATGGTACAAAGGTTCCTTTCTGCCCCATCAGATAACGGAAATATGCAGCTGATACCCGGCAGAGTTTCTGAATTTCTTCAAAATCCTGAATCTGTGCCATTCCATGAATCAGATTTAAAATATTGGTATAAAAATGCGGCTGAATCTGCACCTGCAGGAAACGGCTTCGCGCCCTCTGCCGCTCCAGCTCTTTTTCATAAACATCAATTCTTAAAATCTGAATCTGATCTGCCATATGATTAAAGGTCTGATAGAGCTGTCCGATCTGAGATACATTTTCCCGCTCCGGCAGACGTACGTCCAAATCCCCGGTACTGTACTGCTCCATGGCTCTTCGAAGCTGTTCTAATGGCGCAAAGACTGTTTTCCCTGCAGACCAATTGCCATCAGAATGCTGGCAATTGCAAGCATCATGACTCCCATTAGCAGAAGCGTTCCGAACGTTCCTCCCGGGTCCAGCATTCCTTCATCCATACTGACATAAATCTGTGCATTTGTATATTTCAGTGGATAAACACAAGTTGTACTAATTCCGCTTTTTCTTGTCCCCTGGTGTATTTTTACTTCTCCTGTCTCATTATCCCGCACTTCTACGCAAAGATCTTTTCGTTCTCCGACAAAACCAGATACAATTCTTTCCAAAGAAAATGCAGCTCCAATGTATCCATTTTCAGCCGAATAAATACGCGCCAGGTACTGATGTCCATCAAATTCCATAAAAATCCAGTTTTTCTCTGGTTCCTGATATTGGTTCGCGATATAAGAAATGATTTTCTCTTTAAACGCTCTCTGATAGGCATAAGTTGTCCCTTCCTCTGTGCTTACAAAATAAATATTTCGTTCCGGCACATAGACAAACAGCATCATTTCCCTTCCATACCGTTCTCCCATTTCGATCATGATTTTCTGCTGCTGTACTTTAGCAGTTTCCACCGTTAGCGGATCTTTCGAAATACACAGCTGCTGATAATATGGTGTTGAATCCGTTCCGCTCATCAGCAGAAGCGCTTTTGAAGTTGATGCAAATTTATCCTCCCAGAACTGGCCGTAGCTCTCTATCGTATTAGAAAATAGCCTCTCCGTCTTTCTTCTGTCTCTCTGAATCAGAAAAATACTTACAAGCTCAATAATGAGGACAGCTAAAATCATAACTGTCCCCATGATCCAGAGTGACTTGTAAATAACTGACTTGTCCTCTGTTTTTTCATTTTCTTTTCCTCATGCAATCTTCTTTAACAAATCACCAGTTCACCATCAAACGCCTGCAGCGTGCAGGTATCTTCCATCTTTTTCTCCTGCAGCACCCCATATCCATTCTCTGGAAGCTCTATTTTCTGCTCCTTTCCCGTCAGATTCACATAAAAATACTGGTTTTCCGCTATTTTTCTTCCAATTACTCCCTGCGGTGTAACCACGGACTGCATACTTTTTTCCCTGCAGCATTCATCAAGAACCTCGCCTAAAAGTTCCGGCTCTGTTTCACAAAACAAATAATACGCCGCTCCTTTTCCATACCGATTTCTGGTTATAGCTGGAATCTGATGTGTCTCCTCACGCTGCAGGACTTCTGCATCTGTTGCTTCGATCTGCTCATAATAATCCACATCAATCCATTTTTCTCTCACTTTCAGAAGTTCTCTTCCGTTTGCCGGATTTCTGCGAAGCTTCTGCTCTTCTTTTTCAGAAACTTCCATACCTGCGGTTCTCTGATATCCAACAATTTCTATTCCAAATACATCAGTCAGGTTTCCTGGTCTCGACGTGTCAAATACCTGACCGGTTTCTTTTACCCATGCAGAATACCCTGTCATAATTGCCGTACCGCCATTTTTTACAAATTCCCGCACCGTGTTTTCCTGCTCGTGATCCATTACAATTTCACCCGGAATAATCAGAATCTGATATTGTTCTGTCATTTGATGCAAATCTACAACATTATAATCCAGGTTTCTCTCTTCCAGAATCCGATGCGCGATGGCAAGGTTGTTGCTGTATGGCATTCGATACTGCATTTTTGCATACGCAGCCATAAGCTCACTGTCATAACTGTAAGAAACAGCAATCTCTGGCTGCGGCAGATATGGAAATCCGTATTTTTCCAGCTTCCGAAAATCCGATGCAATCCACTGGTATTCCCGATAATTTTCATTCGGTCTTCCATCATGATTCAGCATACCGGTCAGATATTGTTCTTCGCCATTCAGCATGCTTCGCCAGGTCCATCCCAGCATCATCTGCATCCGATGCAGCAGACACCAGAACGCATACATTCTGTTCATCCCCATTGCCGCATGATGAATCCCGAAACCACCTGTCACAAATTCAATGCACCACATTGGTTTTCCAGTTTCAGCAATCCGTTTCATGTACCAGGAACCCGTTTTCCAGAATCCCATACTCTCCCTGTTTCCATAGCCAGGATAAAAACCGATGCCAGGATAGTCAACAAATCCAGATGCTGCCTTCAAATAATCAAATCCAAGCGTCTCATATTCTGCAAAATGGTTCGATGTATGAGCCTTTCCCGGCGCATTTTGTTCTACCGTTTCTGCCAGTTCCGTAATAAATCTGCGATACCATCGGAAAAGAAGCGCCGCATATCCAGCCATGCCTCCGGTGCCCCGATTTCGTATTCATTTACCTGCATTGCAACGTCTTCGAAAGATGAAAGCTTTCGGCTCCAGCGCTGGGTTGCCCAGGCATGATTTAGTGCTTTTATTGTTTTATATTTCTTTTCCAGCCATTTCTGAAATCTCTTCTTCGACGCTTCAGAATAGGATGGATAGCCTGCTCCCAGCTCATTGCACAGTCCAAACGCAAACAGCGCCGGATGATTTTTATAACGGGAAACGATTTTTTCAGCAAACCGCAGTGCATACTTCTGATACTCTGGATCAGAAACATCGTCCATATATCGGCGCAGCGGTGCCTGTGGAGCTCCATTTTTTCCTCCTACATTGCATCCCGGGCAAAGTTTATGAACCCAGATCGGTGCCGGATGCATCGACACATCCAGTATTACATTCAATTTGTATTTTACGCATAACTCCATAACCTGATCAAACCATTCGAAGGTATAAACGCCATCCTCCGGCTCATAGCTGTCCCAGCACAGATGTCCCAGCCGTACCGTATCAAATCCAGCCTCTTTCATCAATTGAAAATCCTTTTCCCACCGCTCCTTCGGCCAATCATGCGGATGATAATTTGTCCCGATATATAAACTCATTTTATTCACTCCGTTTCTGTTTTTCTTACCTCCATTTTGCAGCAAAATCATTAAAATTCCTATGACAATTACGACGTAAAATATAATTTTATCGAGTTTTTCCTGTTTTTCCATTTTTTCTTAGTCAATTATATTCTAAAGTTGTCTATTTTTCCACTCTTTCTCTGCTTTTTCTTTTTCGAATGCCCAACATCTTACTATGCTGGACAAATCTATTATAAAAGCAGAATTATCTTTATGAGGATTTGTTTTCCGCTAAAATAGGATAACAGCAAAAAAATCCACAGAGCCCTTATCCCCCTGTGGATTTTTCTATTTCTATTCTATTTTCTTCTCCACCCGGTACTTCTTCGGCGATATTCCATAGCGCTCTTTAAAAATCCGATGAAAATAACTCATGTTCTCATACCCGACCCGCTCGCCGATGTCTGCCACGGAAAGTCCTGTCGTTTCCAGCAGATACGCGGCCTGGGTGAGGCGTTTGTTCTGGACAAGTTCAGTGTAGTTTTTCCCGGTCAGGCGGCGGATCATGCGGCTTAAGGTGTAAAAATCGTAGTGCAGTTCTTCCGCCAGTTCCGAAAGACTGCCCTCCCGGTAATGTTCCTCGATATAGCGGTATACGCCGAGCAGCATCTCCTGTTCAAAATACTGCTCTCCCACCTGCACGCGTTCGGTGTAGTTCATGAGTTGCAGGAATAAAAGGCCCATCGTAATCTGATTGATGCTCCGCTTATTGCTCTGGTGATGTAAGAGCGTCCAGACGAGATTTTCGATCAGATTCTGCACCGGAAGGACATCCGCGATTCTGTAATGCAGATAACAGAGCGGTACCTCCCCGCTTTTCAGACAGCCGACGATAAAATCCTTTAACTGATTCTCCTCTGCCCCGATCATTCGCAGCGTCTGGTCAAAAAACTCCGGCAGAATCAGAAAGTTGACCGCGATATCGTCACGCCCTGCCGGTTCAATTTCCTGCACTGCATTCTGATTCAGAATCAGCAGCTCACCCGTTTTCAGCTCGATCCGGTCCCCGTTGATGGTGTGCACGGTGCTTCCCTGGCACATGTAGATCATCTCGACATAATTGTGGCTGTGCGCCGGAAAACGAATAAACCGCGTGTGCGGCCGAATATCAATCAATTTTCCCCGCTTCAGCAGCTTTCCCGCATCCATTACAAACTTCTGTCCGCTCGAATACCGCTCCTTTTCCACTTCCGTCTTGCCGTCCAGAATTGCCTGTTCCTCCTCGGTGATCCTGGACAGGTCTGCTATAATTTCCTGTTTCACGATGATTCCTCACATTTTTTCGTTTTTTCTGTCTTCTATTATATTCCATTCTGATACAGATAAGCAATGCACTTTTTATCCCCTGCCATGAAAAAAGACTCCGATGGATTTTCACTCCATCAGAGCCTTGTCACTCTTTTTTCTTATTCTTTTACAGCTCCCAGCATAATACCGTTGATAAAGTATTTCTGCAGGAACGGATATACCACCAGCATTGGGATCATCGCGATGAATACCTTTGCCGCATCCAAAGACTGATTGGACAGCTTGTCCATTTTTTCGATCTGATCCATCGAAAGATTTGTCGTCTGGATATTAACGACCATCTGCTTAATATAAGTCTGTAACGGATAATGCTGCTCGCCACTTGAAAGTACCAGCCCCTGAAAATATTCATTCCAGTAACCGACACTGGTAAAGAGAATTAGCGTCGCAAAAATCGGAATTGCACACGGAACAACAATACGGAACAAAACTGTCCAGACACCGGCACCGTCAATTTCTGCTGCTTCCATCAGTCTTTTGGCAGGCTTCGATAAAAGTTAATCAACAAAATCAGATTAAAAACCGGAAGGCCTCCACAGAGAATCAGACCGATCATACTGTCGATCATACCGTAATTTACCATCGTAATATACCATGGAATCGTTCCACCGTTGAACAGCATGCAAAAAATAACGATCCACATAATCACATTTTTCGGATGATACTCATTTGCTGATTTAGACAACGGATAGGCAAAGATAGCAAGCACTACAATGGTAAAGACTGTTCCAAAAATCGTCCGCTCTGCAGAAATCAGGAAGGAACGAAAAAATTGCGTGTCTCCCATGATCTGCTGATAGGAAGCCAGGGAGAATCCAACCGGATAAAAACTTACCTTGCCCGAATTTGCCGCGGCCTTGTCGGAAACAGAAAGACAGAGTGTATACCACAGGGGATACAGACAGCTTAAGGAGAGCAGACTCATTAAAATGATGTTAAACACATTAAATATTTTACTTCCAAGACTTTTGCTTTGAATCATGATTTTGTCCCTCCTTAGAAAATCTTATAGTCTGCGGCTTTATATGCAATGATGTAGGAAATGACAATCAGGGTAAAGCTGATGACCGACTTAAACAGGCCTGCTGCTGTTGCCAGCGAGAACTGTACATTTAAAAGACCCATGCGGTAAACCCATGTATCAAGGATATCTCCTGTGGAGTAAACCAACGGACTGTACAGGTTGAATATCTGATCGAAGCCTGCGTTTAGTACATTTCCAAGTCCGAGAATACTTAATACAACGATCGTACTTGCAATACCTGGAATAGTGATATTCCATACCGCTTTCCAACGACTGCAGCCGTCAATTGCCGCTGCCTCATAGAGTTCCGGGCTGATCCCGGTGAGAGCTGCTAAATAAATAACGGCATTAAATCCAAACTCTTTCCATACATCCGAACCGATGACTAACTGGCGAAAGCAGCTCTCCTCTGAGAACCATATCTTTCCCCGGATTCCAAATACACCAAGGATGGAATTGATAACACCTTTATAGCCGAACATTTCCAGCAGAACACTTGCCAGAATAACCCAGGAAAGAAAGTGCGGCAGATAAACAATTGTCTGTACTGCTTTTTTAAATTTCACCTGACGGATTTCATTTAATAAAAGTGCAAATGCCAGTGGCACAATAATATTTAGAATCAATTTGGCAACTGCGATAACCAGCGTATTAAAAATGACTCGTTTACAGTCACTCATGGAAAATAAATATGTAAAATTTTCCATTCCTACAAAGTCTGAATGCCACAGTCCGGACATCGGACTGTAATCCTCAAATGCAATGACAATTCCGAACATTGGAACAATATTAAAGAAGAACAGCCAGACCATTCCTATCAGAATCATAATATGATAGTTCCAGATGGTTCTGGAATTTCTTGTTTTTTTCAGAACTCCCTTTTTCTTTGACGCAGAAGCTGCTTTCATACAGATCCTCCCTCCTGTCATTTCCGTATTTTCCTTTTGTTTCCGATGGACAGAACGTATTCTGTGAAAAAGGGGAAAGCTGACTGCTCTCCCCTTTTCGCAAAGCAGGTGATCTTTCAGTATCTGAAAATCACATTGAAACGGTCTGCCTTTTTCCTGTTTTAGTATTCTTCTACTTCTTCCAGAATTGTATCGCCGCCTTCAGACTTCCAGTTCTTCACGAACTCATCGTATGCGCTGATATCCGATTTTCCGGTGATGACTTTCATAACCATCTCATTTTCCATGGACTGCAGGTTTGCCCATTTTTTCTCCATGGTAGCTGTCTGGCTGAAGATGCAGCTTCTGACTTTGTTGTTTACTTCTGTCGTAGCGTACGGACGGTCGCCGACCAGCAAAGAATACATTCTCTGGAAGTTACCGAAGTTTTCAGTGCTGAATCTTCGATAGAGAGCTGTTTGTCTTTTTCGTATCCAGGAACGGTATCCTTAATAACCGAAACATCGTTTGCCAGCAGTTTGTATGCACTGGATACACCTGCATAATCTTCCGGCTTGGTTTCGCCGTTTAATACTTTGATCAGTTCATGATAAGTGTATTCACACTCATCAGCCGGAGCCATCAGTGTTCTGACTGGCCAGAAGCTGAGCGGCTGCTCGGAAACATCAAATTTGCTCTCATCTCTCAACAGAACGTTGGCCATGATGATAACTGCTTTGGCAACATCTTCGGAAACATTTTTGTTGATGACACAGTAACCTGTTGTTGCAGATCCAAGTCTTACATTCCATTCACCGTCATCGGTGTAGATCGGATAGGTCTGCCAGTTTGCATCCGGCTCGTTACGGTATGCATCACCGATTCCATAACCGGAAACCCACCATGCGCCGAAGAACATACCAACTTTTCCGGCATTGATCTGCTCGATTGTGGAATCTCTTGTTCCCATCTCAGGATCAATATAGCCTTTTGCGTACCAGTCCGCCAGACGCTCCAGTGTACTTCTGGTTGCATCGGAGTCGGTTCCATATGTTACGTTTCCGTCATCATCTTTCAGGAACAGTCCCGGATATGCGCCGTTTGCGGTAAATACTGCGTCAAATCCGCCTGTTGTTGTGCCGGTATCCAGAAAACTGGTATAGCATTTTGTATTTTTATCCGGACCAGCCAGCGGAATGGTATCTTCGCCTGCCGGTTTTTTCTCCGCAAATACTTTGGCAATATTTTCTACATCGTCCAGAGTTTTCGGTGCATCGAGACCATACTCATCGAGCCAGTCCTGACGAACGTTTAATACCTGAACGCTTCCTGTTTCTACCTCAACTGCCGGGATTGCATACTGTCTGCCGTCCACGCTCGCTTCTGCGATAGCCTGTCCATCGGTCGAATCCATAACTTCTTTTACCTGATCAGACTGTACTTTCTGGAACAGATCGGTCAGATCGTATAACTGACCTGCTTTTGCGGCTTTCAGCATATACTCTCTCGATACCGTCATCGCATCCGGAAGGGTATTGCTTGCGATACAGAGCGCTACTTTCTGTGTGTAATCATTTCCAGATGCTGCGGTCCAGTCTACAACGATTTTGATGTTGAAGTTTTCCAGAAGATAGTCGGTGTACTGGTTATTATCCACGCTTAGTCCGTCCGGCAGAGTATCGGTTGCGCTGACACCCTGTCCTACGTGTACCTCGACAACTTCCGGGAATTTTTTGAACGCCAGATCCTCTCCATCTTCCTCAGAAGAATTATCAGCCGTTCTGGAAGATGCTGTGCTCTCAGATGATGCTTTACTGTCCGATGTGCCTCCTGTGCTGCCGCCGCTGCTTCCACATCCGGCCAGCATGCCTGCGGTCATCGCTGCTGTGAGTAAGATTGCAACAAGTTTTTTCCTTTTCATGTGTTTTCCCCTTTCCTCGTTCGTCATTTTGTTTCTTTCGTTTTCTTGTAAGTCTATTTTATGATACATTTTGACGAATTAAAACAGCCTTGTGTTCTATTTTTTACGAACATTTATACAAAACCAGGATCCATTTCATCCAAAAAGCAGACATTTGTTCTCTGTCCTTCAAACAAATGTCTGCTTTTTCGTTCCCACACTCCGGCATTCTGCTAAAACTCCTGCCGTTTTAACTGTTTTTTATATTCGGCAAAGCCAATACCCATACTCTGCTGAAACAGTTTTACAAAATATTTTTCATCATGATACCCGACAGCATCCGCCATCTGTTCTGCTGAAATCTGCGGATTTCCCGCAGCAGACGGCAGGCCAGTGCAATCCGTTCTTTTCGGATATAACTGTTGACCGAATAGCCTGTGCATTTCTTGAAACAGACGGAAAAATAACTTCTCGACATTCCAACAGCATCTGCAATCTGCTCCGCTTTCACTTCAAAATCCACCAGATGATCTTCGATAAAAAGTACCGCTTTTAAAATCAATATCTCCGTAACAGCCTGTCCTTCTCCGTTCTGTACCCGCTGCCACAGATCCTGTCGTATTTTTTCTGTCAGTTTTTCCGGCTCCTGCAGATTTTCATATTCCTGCTCCTCCATGAAAATGCCAAAGGCATTCTGAATTTCCTGCAGCGTCTGCATTGTGTACCGGTATTCCTGTTTCTGACTGGTCGGAATTGCCTTCCTGAGATTACAGAGTTTCTGTGTTTCCTCTATATTATAAATCCAGGTCAGCGAAGCCGTCTCCTCCCAGAGTTTTCTCCATTGTTCCTTCTCTTCCTGATCTGCCACAGTCTCTGTCTTTTTCCGATTTATTCTTCCCCCCGCCTGCATCTGCTGCTCTTTTTCTTTCCGTTTTCGAATATGCTCCGCCGCACGCAGGAACACCTCACCGCATTCTTCCGGTTCAAGCTGAAGCTTCGAAATATAATCAATTACCCCGAGCCGCAATGCTTTCTGCACATACGTAAAATCCTCATGTGCGGAAAGCACAATATAGTCCATGGAAATTTCCCGCGCCCTGCACTCGCAGATAAACTCCAACCCGGAGAGCACCGGCATCGTCAGATCCACCACAGCCAGATCCACCGGATGTGTTTCAATAAACTGCAGTGCTAACGCTCCGTTCGCCACATCTCCGGCGACCTCCATTCCGTATTTTTCCCACGGAATCAGTGAAATCAGTCCCTTTCTTGCCAGCTTATCATCGTCAATCACCAATACCTGATACATTTGTTCCACCCCATTTTATCTTTTTCTCTTTTCCCTCTCGTAGTTCTTTTTTTATGCCGGAAGCACCGGAAAATGCAGGGTAACCTCCGTTCCTTTTCCCAGTTCACTCTCTATTTTGATCTCTGCTTCTTCTCCATAGAATGATTTCAGTGTCATCTGCACATAACGCAGACCGATCCCCTTTCGTTCGTCTTTTGCATTCTGCTCCATCTTCTCCGATATTTCAAAGCCCTTTCCATCGTCCCGGATTCGAATGGTAATTATCCCATCCTGTTCCGACGCTTCTACACAGGGTTCCAAATTCGTCCATATTATGGCAGACCGCATTTTCTGCAATCGGCTGCAGCAGAAAGCGGGCACACCGCGTATTCAGATACTCTCCCTCCGCAATATCAAATTCACTGGAAAAATCATGCGTCATCCGCTGTAGTTCCAGATAATACTGCAGGTATTTCAATTCGGTACGCAGTGTCGTGTTCTGCTCCGCCTTCCCAAGGGAATAACTCAAAATAAAGCCGAGATGCTTCACGTAATCATCGATCTCTTTCTGATGATTTGTCAGCGCCATCCAATGAATAGAATTCAGCGCATTCATCAGAAAATGCGGATTGATCTGATACATCAGCTTTTCCAGCTCCAGATCCGCTTTTTCTTTTTCCTTCCGCTGCTCACTCTCAATCAGCTCCTGAATCTGCGCTTTCATCTGATTGAACGTTGCAAAAAGCTGATTGTATTCCGCAAGCTGAACCGGTGTCTCTGCCTCAGAAAAATCTCCTTTTCCAAAATGGCGCATTTCTTTTTCCAGTACTTTGATCGGATGCGATACCAGCCAGATCTGTGAAATTGCGACTACAGCAAGAATGGCCAGTGAAATAAAAATCACGCTTCCTGTCAGCAGGGTCCATTGATAAATTTCGCTCTGGTATTCATAAGTTGGAAGCAGCAAAACCGTATAAAATCCATAGATATTCTTTTTGGCAACTCCCTCATATCCGTTCTGCTCTATTCTGCCATCCTCATCCAGTTCAAGGATATCTCCTTTTGCAAATACTTTCTCGCTGGAATACTCTACTTTCTTTTCCGGATTCAGCTGCAGCAGCACATATGGTATTTTTTCTAATTCGGAACGTTTCTGCAGCATCAGTGCTTCATCTGATTTTGCTTCTAAATAAATCCAGGCATCTGTGCCATCTGAAAATGATGTTCTGCGTCCCATTGAAACAACATTATCATTTCTCACACTGTTGTAGCTTTGATGAATGGAATGATATGTAACTTCTCCCGTATCAACCAGCTTCGACAGTGTTTCCGGCTGGAATGTCTCCTTCTTTGTGCTGTACGTGGAAAACAGAATCTCCGGTGTCATTTCCCGGCTCTCCCCCTGAATCAGATAAGCGCCCAGCATAACATCTTCCATCTCCCAGGTTGCGACATTCAGGGTCTGATAAAAGTCCTGATACTCCAGAATTTTATCATACTGCTCTTCTGCCGTTCGATAAGCATCATATTTTTCCCCGACCAGTCCATTCGATGTCATCGTCTGTGACAGACGCAGCAGCACATTGTACTCTGACTCAAAGCCCTGATTCACTTCCTCCAGTGTTGCTTTCAGCGATGTTTCCATTTTAGATTCCCGCATGGCTTTCATGGAAATCCGCGTGACAAAAATAATCAGCAGAAGACAGAGCAGACTGCTGCATGCAAATACCATTAAAACAATTTTCTTCAGGGAATATTCTTTTCTCTTTTTTGGCTTCCCCATTTTTTCTCCATCCCCCATCTGCACATTCGTTTTTAAACATTTTCTGCAAAATGAAACCTCATTAACACCATTTTAACAACCAATTGCTGTTCCGTCCAGTCACAAGTTGCTCTGATTTTCTCTTTTTTATGGTCTGTGTTTTTCAGAAATCATGTTTTACACTTTACAAACTTGTCTTCCTAAAGTATACTTGAAGCAGTTGATTTTTCATTATTTCAAGGAGGTTTTTCCATGGAACAGCAGACCTACACCATTCGTGAAATGTCCGAGCGTTTTGGACTTCCGGCCTCTACGCTTCGTTATTATGAGGAGATCGGGCTTTTGACAGATGTCATTCATACCGAAAGCAAGAAACGAATTTACACCCAGCAGCACATTAACTGCATGACCGCAATTCTCTGCTTCAAACGCACCGGGCTTCCGATTGCGGGGATTCAGGAGTTTTTCCGGCTTGAGAACGATATCCCGGGAAATATTGACCAGATGGTTGCCATTCTCAAGGAACATGAGCAGAATACACGCGAGAAAATCGAGCGCATGGAATCTGATCTCGAGCATATTCAGCAGAAAGTGCGGTATTACAGCGCGGTTCGCGATGCGATTAAAATGGGGATGAAATGCCGTCGTGGGATTCCTGCGGCTGTGAGGAGAAGGCGCAGTAGATATCTCTCCAGGCTTTTCCGCCGCAGACACACACAAGTTTCAAAAGAGCAGGTAAGAAAAGGGACCAACATCCACTTTTCTTACCTGCTCTTCTTATTTTTTCTATCACCTTTTCCCTTCATACCCGGAATTTTTTCTGCATTTCCCGCATAAAATCTTCCGCGGAAAAAAAACAGCCCGATCAGATACAGCACACTAAGGCCCACGCAGATCACGGACGGCCAGGTAATGCGGACAGTTCCCGTCAGCCACAAAATCGCCGGAACGATTCCTGCTGCTCCGGACTGCATCAGATAAAAAAGATATTCACTGACCTCCATTTTGTACGCTCTTGCCAGAATCTGCATCGTCGCGCCATTCATAAGAACGGCGAGCGGAATTGCGAAATCGACAGACCAGCCGATCCAGCCCGTCGCATAATCCCACAGAATCGCACCGATCATAATAAAGATCAATTGCCACATACTGTTTTTGAGTGGATTTTTCCGTTTCTGATATCCCACCCGGATCAGAAGCCAGGCGCAGAACACACCCGCTGTCGCATAACCTGCCCACCACATCTGCGGCGTTGCAAGGAAATTCATCATCCAGCAGAGTACGACAGCCGCGATGCAGGTGAAAGAAAAATTTTCAATCCCAGTTTGGCCGTCCCGTGCGGCTGTTCTTTCTGTCCCGGAAAATCATTTTCCTCCTGTTCACAGGCGATGCCCTCTTTCTGCAGCAGATGCATCAGGTTCCGTTCAATATTGGAATCAGCGATTTTAGATGTGATTCCAAGCACCATGCTGTCACCGTAGGAACAGGAACACATCTGTACTTTGTCGGTGCTGGTGAAAAATCCGAACCGCTCAATATATGTTTCATACTCCGGCGGCATCTGAATCCGGCCGATATTGGAATAGACGGTCGTAATGCTTCGTCCGCCGAGCGTCGTGCCCGCCATCAGCGCCAGATTTTTGATTTCCAGCGGCACGGCGCGCAGCACCGGATTCCGCTCAATCCGCACCAGATCGTTCATACGTGTGGAAATCTCCTGCTTCAGCGCCTCTTTCTGCATCGCGGCTCCCGTGATCTGCAGGGCATCCTCAAACGATGCCTCCGGCCCAAGATCACAGGCAATCTCGATCCAGCTCCAGAAATTCGTCATCGATGCGGATGGGAAAAAGTTGCGGAGATTGGCTGGAACCATCAGAGAAACCGGCTTTTTCAGCCTGCTTTTCGGGATTTCTTCATATACCGCATATACCAGCGCCGCCGCAAGGTACGCCGTCACCGACACGCCATGTGCTTTTGCGCACTTATGAACTGCTTCCGCGGAAAGCAGAATCTCAGTAATTTCCATCTCCTCCTGCTCCAGATACTCGCCTTTGATCTGGTATGCCGGGCGGCTTTTTTCTTTTTCATTTTTCTTTCCGGTGTAATACTGGGAAAAGCTGTCCTCCTCGAAATCTGTCTCTGTCAGCATGTCTTCGCTGACCTTTGAAAAGATTTCCTCGGGATGACACAAGATCAGATAATTGCTCACCAGTTCTTTCAGAAACAGCATCGCACCGGTGCCATCTGTCAGGGCATGGAATACTTCGAAATTGATTCGGGTTTTATAGTAAGAAACCTGGAAAAGAAGCGTTTTGTGGTCGGGTACGTAAATCTCACTGCACGGCGGACGCTTTTCCTCTTCTACTTTTGCTGGCAGATCGCGCTGCTCCAGATAAAACCAGAAAAGACCTTTCCGCAGTACCATGGAAAACACCGGGTAATGCTCCATTGTCTGCTCCAGCGCTTTCTGCAGCAGATCCGCCTGGATGTCCTCTTTCAGCTGGCAGTAAAACCGGAAGACTCTCGTATCCTTTTCCGGTGGCCGCCGGAAATGCCTGTGCCGCGTTGTCCAGCTTTCTCCAGCGCGAAGAATGTTCTTTCTTCATTTTCTATGCCTCCTTACGCCTTCCCGTGTGTCAATTGTTTCTTCACTGCTGCTATGTTTTCCAGTTCTTCGTCTGCATTTTTCTGCTGTTTTTCTTTCCTTAAAAATGCATTCATATACTGAAAACTTTCCTGCACATATAGGTGTTCAATGCCAAGCGCAAAATAGCCGTGCAATGCGCCCTTGATCCGATGATGTTCAACCAGATTGCCAGCCCTTTTCAGCTTTTTCGCATAATCCTCGCCCTCATCGCGCAGCGGATCGTACTGCGCCGTCAGTACCAGCGTGTCCGGCAGTCCCTGCAGATTTTCTGCCAGTACCGGTGCAAAGTACGGATTTTTGCGGTCTTCTTCGGTCCGCTGATACAGAATTACATAATCTTCCATTTTGACACTGGTCAGAAGGTATCCGGTTCCATTGGTTTTCACGGATTTGTACGGTGATTTCTCTGTGTAACAAGAATTCACCGCCGGATAAATCAAAATCTGTTTCCCCGGCAGCAGTTCTTTTTTGTCCCTCGCCATCAGGCAGACCGCAGCCGCAAGATTTCCTCCTGCGCTGTCGCCCATGATCGTGACATTTTCCGGCGTTACCTCCAGCAGAATCTCCCCGCGCAGCATTGCCTGGGCGGCGGCGTAGCAGTCTTCTAAGCCTGTCGGGAAACGATGCTCCGGTGCAAGACGGTATTCTACCGATACAACAATCTGCCCCGTCGACTGCGCCATGCGTGCGCAGACACGGTCGTATGTCTCCACACTCTCGGTTGTCCAGCCGCCGCCATGGAAGAACAGAATCGCTTCTTTTGCACCATGCTCCTCCATTTTTTCATCCGGGAAGAACAGCCGAATCGGAACCTTGTAGTCCCCATTATATATTTCCATATCCAATTTTCGCAGAAAAATACGGATCGGATCCAGCTTCTTGATATCGGCAAGCCGACGGGCGGATTCTACTTCAATTCCGCCGTAGGACAATACATTTAAAATGGCTTTGACTGCTTTTTTCATTCACTCTCTCCTCTGTTGCTATTTTTCTGCTTCTGTTTTTCGTCTAGTTGCAATGTACTGCTTCAAAAATTCATACATCTGCTCATCGGTCGGTGGGCAGCCTTTCAGATTGTATTTAAACCCTGAAGTACAACTTCCCACACCAAGCGCCCCGCTCTTTCCCCGGTATCCCTGCCCGATGCAGATTTTTTCTTGGAGTTCCTGCAGCAGTCCTTCCTCCTTCAGCCGGTCGAGCGCCGGGATCAGATAGCCGTAGCAGGCACTGCAGGACTCAACTTCCTCTACGGCATCCTGCAGTTCCACGATCTTCCGTTTTTCCGGAATCACTCTTTTTTCACCAATTTCGCCAATTTGGCGGATTGAAAGCCGTGTGAGATCAGCGCTGCCCACGCCCAACTCTTCTGCCATTTTGACATACGGGACATCTTCTGGCTTATAATGCAGTTCCGCGCAGACATATGCATCGATCAACACCGGATCTAACCCAGCGAAAAGGCGATTCATAATAAACGGATTACCGCCATCCTCAAAGTCAAGGTCTCCGCAGATATTATCCACCAAAATAAAATCCTGATGAATCCCCAGCCCCAGATGCGCAATTGGCCGATGAAGTCCCATGGCATGAAAATGACGTTTTTCTTTATTCGGCAAGAGACCTTTCATATTTTTCAGTGCGCAGGTAATTTTAGTCTGGCAATGGCCTTTCATGACCGGGACATTGATCATAAAATCCACCTTTTTCGCACATTCGCAAATCTGAAGTTCCATATCACCACACTGCACTGGCATGCTTTTTTCCTTCTGCGCATCGATAAGCGGAACGCCGTACTGTTCCGAAAGCATACGGTATCCACAGACCTCAAACGATTCCTCTGTCTTATCCCCGACCCAGGAACCTTCCATGATTTGAAGGTTAGTAAATCCGTTTTCCTGAAGATATTCGATGATCCCCGCAACCACCTCCGGATGTGTCGTCCCTCCAAACTCCGCCGGGACAGGTGCTACCAAATTTGGCTTAATACCGATGAGACTGACCTTCGAAGGAATGAGCGTAGCTAAGGCACATTTGTTCAAAAGCTGTTTTGTCATTTCTTTATATTCCATTCCCTGTATCTGGATAATTTCGTTTTTATTCATTTAGTATTGCGGCCCCTTTATTCTGATTTGATTTTTTCTGACATTCGATATTCTTTAGTATATAATAGTTACTGATTTCTTTCAACTCATCCAAAAACAAAATCATTTCCTGTGAACTGTAACCATTCCCGTCAGCTCCAGCTTCATAGAAAATTAAGCACTGTATGCTTGTAAGATTTCCAATCGCATTGTATAATAAATGGAAAACGGTACACAGAAAAAGTACCTCATCAGAAAGGAACTGTCATGAGTTTTGAAGATGATTTAAAGGATGTCGGCGACAGTATTGGAAAGCTTGTGGATAACGCTGTAAATTCTCAGAATTTTCAGGAATTAAACCGGAAGATTTCAGACACCATCAACCAGTTTGTCTACCCAAACCGGAAGGGACCATTCCGTGCAAATGGCACACAGGAGCCGTCCCGCGGCTATTCCGCAGATACTTCCTACAGCAGCCAGCATTCTTCCCATAATAATACAGCGCAGCAGACCGGACCGCATCACTATTCCTACGGGCCGGGAGGCACGATGCCGGGTAAGAGCGCGAACCCGGTTCCCAAACCTTCCCATACCTGGCAGCCCTCCCAGAATACGGAATGGAACAGCCGCATACAAGAACGCCGTGTACTGCGCGAGCGCTTTATGCCATCCACCGATCTTGCACTTGTCGGCGGATTTCAGACGGCCGCCGGCTGGGGTGTCACCGGACTGTTCGGCTGCTGCACAGCGCTTAGTCTGTATTCCTTATTTGCAGGTCCAGACAACAGCGCGCTGATTCCTTCTCTTATTTTTGCCGCATTTACCATCGGCGGCGGCATTCTTCTGAAAAGGGAAGTAAAAACCGGCGTCTGGTCCGCCATTTCCGCCAGATCTGTACGCTGCTCGGCACAAAGGAATATATTTCCACGAAAGAACTCTGCGACAGTATGCACTGTGAGAAAGGTGAGCTTCTGACCGATATTACGACCATGATTGATAAATCCATGCTGCGCCAGGGCCACCTCGACGAGAATGGTACCTGTCTGATGGTAACAAATGACTGCTACGACCAGTACCGCGCAATGCTCGCCAGCCAGAAGGAACAGCAGATTGCTGAGCAGAAAGCACGTGAACAGCTGGAGGCCTCCGGTGTAACGCCGGAATACCAGCAGATGCTGGAAGAATGTGAATCTTATATTCAGAAGATCCATCAGTGCAACCTGGATCTGCCGGGTGAAGTCATCACAGCCAAGCTGAGCCGTCTCGAAACGGTTGTTACCCGGATTCTCGAGGAGGCAAAAAAGCGCCCAAAAGAAGCCGCCGCCCTGCGGAAATTTATGGATTACTATATGCCGACAACCTGGAAGCTGCTCGACGCTTACCGTTCCTTTGAGAACGAACCAATTCAAAGCGACAATATCCTCCGAACCAAGAAGGAAATCGAGGACACACTGGATACCATCAATGCCGCATTCGAAAAGCTGCTTGATGATCTGTTCCAGACAACGGCATGGGATATTTCTTCTGATATCTCTGTTCTGCAGACGATGCTGGCGCAGGAGGGACTGACAAATCAGGCAGGTCCGTCAAAGCAGGATATTGAGCCGCTTCACATGTAACTATTCAAAGCTATACAATTGAAATCAAATCACCGGTTACGTTTCCGTACCGAAGAAAAGGAGAATAGAAAACATGAATGATTTTGTAAAGGACACCACTGAAATTCCAAGCTTAAGTTTCGGCGCTCCGGAGCCGGAACCGGAACTTCCGGTACAGCAGCCGGAAGAAAAGAAAGAGGTCATGGATGATTCTGTTCTGTCCGACGAACAGAAAGCCATGGTGGATGCCTTTGTTTCCCAGATTGATCTTGCCAATACAAACGGCATTCTGCAGTACGGTGCCGGTGCACAGAAGAAAATGGCAGACTTTTCCGAGAAAACGCTGGAGAACGTCAGAAGCAAAGATCTCGGGGAAATCGGCGATCTGCTCACCTCTGTTGTGACAGAGCTGAAAACGTTTGACGCAGAAGAAGAAAAGGGACCATTCTCTTTCTTTAAGAAAAGCACGAACAAAATCAATGCAATGAAAGCGAAGTATGACAAGGCAGAGGTGAATGTCAATAAAATCTGTGACGTGCTCGACGGCCACCAGCGGCAGCTTCTGAAAGACATTGCCATTCTGGATCAGATGTATGCACAGAACCTGAATTATTTTAAAGAGCTGACCATGTACATTCTCGCAGGAAAGAAAAAGCTGGAGCTGGTACGTTCCACAGAACTCCGTGATCTGCAGAATAAAGCGCAGATGACCGGAAAGGCCGAAGATGCACAGGCTGCCAAGGATCTCGAAGATCTCTGCAACCGATTTGAGAAGAAACTGTATGATCTGGAACTGACCCGTATGGTTTCGATCCAGACAGCGCCGCAGATCCGCATGATTCAGAACAGCGATTCTGTAATGGCCGAAAAGATCCAATCCACACTCGTCAACACCATTCCGCTCTGGAAAAACCAGATGATCATTGCACTCGGCGTTCATCACTCGACTGAGGCTGCCAAAGCACAGCGCCAGGTTTCGGATATGACAAATGAGCTTCTGAAAAAGAATGCGGAGAATCTGAAGATGGCAACGATCGAGACTGCAAAAGAATCTGAGCGCGGTATCGTCGATATGGAAACCTTAAAACAGACGAACCAGAGCCTGATCTCTACCCTCGATGAAGTGATGAAGATTCAGGAGGACGGCCGCCAGAAACGTGCCGCCGCTGAAGTTGAGCTGGTACAGCTCGAAAATGATATTAAGAAAAAAATGCTGGAGCTTTCTGCAGGCGGACAGCACTGATACTTTTTGTATCCTATATAAAAAAACGGAGAAGCCGCTTTTTCTGTGGTTTCTCCGTTTTTTACGTCCTGTCTTACCCTTATCTCGGGCGTTCTGCCTTTTCATTCTTTCTTCGGTATTCCGTGAAATAAAATTCAATATCAAAGCAGGTCTGCTCATCGCCCTCTTCTACCATCTCCCAATCCGGTGATTCGTCAAGATCCTCAAAGAAGGTATCCGCCTGATACGTCATGTCAATTCGTGTGACGTATGCCGTATCACAGTATGGGAGAAGCTGACGGTAAATTTCTCCGCCGCCCGCAACATAAATATCGTCGTCCTCATACGGCTTTAACACTTCCATCAGCTCTTTGATACTGTGGACAACGGTTGCGCCGCGGACAGTCCATTCCGGATCACGGCTTAAAATAATATTCGTTCTGCCTTTTAACGGCTGGCCTGCGGGAGTGTAGCAAGTGTCTTTCTTCCCATCACGACAACGTGTCCCATCGTAGTTTCACGGAAGAACCGCAGATCAGACGGAATACTTACCAGCAGCCGTCCCTGATATCCCAGACCCCATTTGCGGTCCGCACTTAAAATTGCTTTCATTTTGTTTCCTCTTTCTGTGTTATTTTCTCATCCATACTGCCGGAACGGAACCCTTCCAGATCCATCGTCAGGTAAGAAAAGCCGAGCTTTTTCAGATATGCAATCATTTCTTCTCTCTTCTCAAGCACTTCCCCCATACGCTCCGGTGCAATTTCAAGACGCACCACATCGCCATGTACACGCAGGCGGAGATTCTCTTCCGCACCGAACAGCGTATGAAGCCATGCTTCGCCGTCCGCAATCCGATCCAGAACGTCATAGTTAATTTCTGCCCCGTAGGGAAGGCGTGTCGCCATACATGGAGTGGATGGACGGTGTGCTACGGAAACGCCGTACTTTGCAGCAAGTGCTTTTACCTCTGTTTTTGTCACATGACACGCTGCAAGCGGGCTGATGACACCATATTCTCTCAGCGCTTTTCGCCCCGGCCGGTAGACATGAAGGTCATCCTCATTTGTTCCGTCGAGTACCTGGGTGACACCGTGATCGCGGGCAAATTCCAGAAGTTTCCCAAATAGATAGTGCTTACAGAGATAGCAGCGGTTTTCCGGATTGTAACGGATTGCCTCCTGCTCCAGCTCATCAACAAAAAGGACCTCATGAACAGCGCCAACCTCCTTTGCTACTCTTGTCGCTGTCTCCAGGTCGCAGGGCGGATGCAGCCGTGTCTGAAAGGTTACTGCATAAACCTTTGTTCCATATTTTGCAGATGCATCCATGACAAGCTTCAGCAGCAGACTGCTGTCCACACCGCCGGAGAATGCCAGACAGAGATCCTGTTTTGCAATCTCGTCAAGTTGGGTAAGCAATGCCTTTTCCTTATTCTGCATATCTGTTTTCTGTTCTGTCCGGTTCTTTTTCTTTTCCTGTAATTCCATCGTATCTGTCTTCCTTTCCTGTAAAATGGCCGATGTCTTCTTATCAGAAAATCCATCGGCGGCACTGCTGCCCCGATGGATTTTCTCATACAGGTATTCCTGTTCTATTTTTTATCGATATGTCGGATCGCTTCCGAAAGCACCGCCTGTCCAGGTATAACGGGTCGGGTTTGTCAGCGGATAATCCAGATTGTCGCCAATGCGGACCGTTGTTCCGCTGCTGACGTTATCATAAATCCATTTTGCATCGATTGCAGTCAGTCTGACACAACCATGTGACATCGGTGATCCCAGGGAATTGAAGTCTACGGCAGAGATCATATTCAGATCCGGTGTGCTGCTTGCTACGCCATGGAAGTAAACAGCGTCATAAATCTGTGATACATATGGTGCCCAGCACACATAATCTTCACCTCTCATTTGCTTCTTTTTCAACTGCCAGCCGATTTTATATGTTCCTGCTGCAGTGTAACTGATTGGATTTCCTACGGAGCAGATCATTGATTTGATCGGGGTATCGTAAGAACCGGTTGCACTGTTATAGCCGTAAATGGTGACACGTCCGCGGGTTCTGTCTACTGTGATGTATTTGGATGACGGATTGAAGATGCTTGTCACATCCTCCATCAGAGAACCGTCTGCTTTGCGGTAACGGCGGTATTTTCCGATGTACTCCCATCCTTCCGTGATTCTGCGTCCGGAAGCATCGAATTTGTACTGTTTTCCATTGATCGTAGCGGTGCAGTTCTGATATCTTCCGCCCCAGCTGCGGAAATAATACTGAGAACCGTTCAGTGTCAGCCACTGATCATGGTACATGCCGCCCCAGCTCTTGAAGTAGTACCAGTTCTTATCATGAAGAATCCACTCGTCATGTGCCATGCCGCCCCAGCTCTTCATGTAATAATAGTTACCGTCATGGTAAACCCAGCCGGTCAGCATTTTTCCATCTTTATCCAGATAATAATAATTTTTATCATAGAGGAACCAGCCTTTTTGCGTCCGTTTGGTTCCATCTGCATTAAACCAGTACCAGATATCGCCGGACTTGCCCCATTCGTTTTTATACATACCACCCCAGCTCTTGAAGTAGTATTTTCCATCGAGCCATTCATTGGCAAGCATGGTTCCATCGGATTTCAGATAATACTTATTTCCTTTGTAGGTCAGCCAGCCGCTGGTATACTTCTTTCCGTTTCCGTCAAAATAATACCATACATTGTTGACTTTTGCCCTATGCGTTTTTGTAGGCCGCACCCCAGCTGCGGAAGTAATAGGTGTTATCCAGCCACTCATTAAAAGCCATTTTTCCATCGGCTTTCAGATAATAGCTGTTTCCATTGTAATCCAGCCAGGAATTCGTCAGCAGTTTTCCGCCGTCTGCAGTTGCCCAGTACCAGATCGTCTGAGTTGCGGTTTTAATTTTTTTCCAGCCAGTTGTGGTCGAAACGGTTCCGTCAGCTCCGACATAGTAATAATTGCCTTCATATTCAGCAACATCATTGACGCGCATACCGCCCCAGCTTCGGAAGAAGTACAAGGTTCCATTCAGATTCAGTGCATTGTCTTCCATATGGCCGTCTTCGTGGAGATAATATTTATTTCCATCGTAATTGAACCAGCCGGTTCGTACGCCGCCCCAGCTTCGGAAGCTGTACCATTTTCCATCAATTTCAGCCCAGCCGGATTTATTTTTCTGATTGCCGGTCTCCATCTCGAAGCTTCCGTCTTTCATGTCTCCGTTCGCATCAAAGGAACCTGGTTTCATATAGTAGGTTGCTGTATCTACCTTTTGCCAGCCGGAAAGGAGTTCTCCAGTTTCTGCATCTACCAGATACCAGGTAGAACCTACTGTCAGCCAGCTTACGGTACGGTCTTCCTGCTGATATACAGTGTGGTTTCCAAGAGATACGGTGCTGTCTGCATTCAGATAGTAGGTATGCGTTACCCCTTTTTCATCGACAACAGTCTGGAAACCTGCCTCTTTTACGCGGGTGCCGTCATCGCCAAACAGATATGTTTTATCTCCTACCTTCTGGGTCTTGCTCCAGATGGCATAGCCGTTTTCATCCGCATAGTAATCGTCTACGCTTCCATCATTAAATTCGAGTGTAACAAGTTCATTTCTTTTCAGTTCCGGTGCAAATACTTTTCCTTCACAGATACCCTGCTGCATCGAACCAAGTCCGTCTTTTGCAGGATCTTCCCCTTCTGTATCCAAGTAGTAGGTTCCGGTTTTTCCATCTTTATCCGTAAGTTCTACTTCACCGGTCAGCATGTAGCCGTTTTCATCAAACACATAACCGACACCGTCGATTTCTATTGGTCCGGTAGCAGCTACCACCTTATTATTCTCATCCAGAACTCCGTACTGAAACTGTTTCTTTTCATCTTTTTCAACGCTGTTCCAGCCTTCCTTCAGATTACTTACTTCCGGAGCCGGAGTTGCGCTCGGCGTCGGTGTCTCGGAAGGGGTCTCAGTTGGTGTTACGGTTGGTGTTGCGGTCGGTGCTTCGGTTGGAGCCGGAGTCTCACTCGGTGTAACCTCTGGGGTCTCAGTTGGCGCCGGAGTCGGAGTCGTTTCTTCGTCTTCGGCCTGAGCTACAGTATCACTTTCCGAATTTACCGGTAATGGACTGGTTTCTGTAGAAGCTGCATATGCACCGGCTGGTGTAACACTTACCATGACGCCAAGTACGGCTGCGGCCAGAAACTTTCTTTTCATTCTTATTCATCCTCCCATTTTTTTACTCTTATACAATTTATAGCTTACTACATTTTTCCATCTATTTCAAGTTATCCGCCGGTAAAATACCTTACAAATTTCTTATGGTTTTTTCCTGTTTTTCGGGCAGAAAAAACCTCCTGACCCCGGTTTTCTGACCGGAAACAGAAGGCTTTTTACTGTTCTTTTATTCGTTTACCGTGGTAGATCCATAGATCTCTGTCTGAAGTCTCGAGATGGTTGCTGCGAAGTCCGGAACAAGCATCTCACCCTTGCTGGAGTACAAGTCGTCGTACGGTACACGGCTCTGTACAATCTCGTAGGACAGAATTGTCGGCAGCTCTCCGATCAATGTCATCAATGTAGACTGATCAATGTTATGGGTAACACTTGGAAGAATGGTATCCGCCAGTGCACTCAGTTCTGTTACGCTTGACGATTTCATTTTCTGCATCATCTTGCTTAAAACCTCTCGCTGACGCTCCGTTCTCTGATAATCAGAATTTCCAACGTAACGGATTCGTGCATATGCAACTGCCTGATAGCCATCCACATGCTGCTCTCCGCCTGCTGTATACTGATGGGCGGAAGCATCTACATTACGGAGTCTGCACATTTCATCAACATATTGGTTCGCTACACGGATTTCATCATCGCTCGGCGAAAGCTCGATTCCGCCGATATCATCGATAATGTCAATCATGGAATCGAAGTCAACACTTGCATAATTGTCAATCGGCAGTTTGTAGTTGTCCTCGATGGTTCGTACAACCAGCGGACCGCCGCCATATGCGCAGGCTGCATTCAGTTTTTTCACACCGACATCCGGGATATTTGCATACAGGTCACGCATAAAGGATGTCATGTGGATCTGTTTTGTATCTTTATTGATGGACATCAGAATCATGGAATCGGAGTTTCCATACCACGTTTTGTCACGACGGTCAACACCGATCAGCAGAATGTTGTACACGTTATTGTTGTTTGGAAGTTCAATGTCCTGTGTCTCATTTAAAATCTCAGACTGCAGGGCATCCGTCTCCTCATCAGTCAACCCGGTACTTTCGGTCTCAACCTCTGTGGATTTGTTGATCGTGATTTTATCGTCGCTTACGTAGTTACTCTTGCTGTAATAGTGATTGATTACAGCATAGACACCGACGAGCACAACCAGTACAACTACGAGAAGGATGGTGAGCACATTAACCCAGCCGAATTTCTTCTTTTTCTTTCCTGAGGAATGGCGTCTTTCCGGGATTTCATCCTCGTCATCATATTCTTTTCTCATAACGACCTCTTTCATTTTCTTATTTTCCGGTATTTTCCAGCCGGATATCGTTTATAATATAGTCAAAAAACGGACTGCTGTCAAGTGTGCAGTCCGTTTTGATTGATTTCCGTTTGCAGTTTTTTTCCTACCGCTGCATTTTCTCCCACTGGTTCAGTGCAGTCTCAATGACTTTGTCCATATCGTAATACTTGTATTCTCCAAGTCTTCCGCCAAAGATAACCTTCTCTTCTTTTCCCGCAAGTGCGGCATATTTCTGATAAAGTTCCTGGTTTCTGGCATCATTCACCGGGTAGTACGGCTCCATCCCCTCTTTCCAGTCGGTGGAATACTCTCTGGAAATGACGGTCTTTTTCTGGGTTCCGAATTCGAAATGCTTGTGTTCGATCACACGCGTATACGGTGTCTCCCGATCGGTGTAGTTTACTACAGCCACGCCCTGATAATTGTCGGTATCCAGCACTTCTGTTTCAAAGCGCACCGTACGGTATTCCAGCTTGCCAAGTGCATAATCGTAAAACGCATCAATCGCTCCGGTGTAAATCACTGTCTCACCCATCGCCAGGTACTTTTCTTTATCTTCCAGAAAATCAACACCTGTCTGTACATCCGCTTTTTCAAAAAGCCGCTCTGTCAGAACGTTATAGCCGCCAATCGGAATTCCTGATAAAGGTCATTGAAATAGTTGTTGTCATAACGTAAAGCGCACCGGAAGCGTTTG
>ENA-OQIR01000025-OQIR01000025.1-human-gut-metagenome-genome-assembly--contig:-NODE-25-length-59016-cov-5.493793_pt1 | contig 59016 bp, 61 predicted proteins | sample MGYA00242580_ERZ504745 | MGnify/ENA primary metagenome ERZ504745 (study PRJEB26092, sample SAMD00036214) | human gut metagenome | host: Homo sapiens | study: EMG produced TPA metagenomics assembly of...
TTTTTATTATTTGCTTCAAAAGGTACATTTCACACGGGTTTGCGGCCTTTTTGGTGTTCTTTTAGAATGACAGTTTCTGAGAAAGTCAAAAAAAGAGATATGCCGGAAGTTCTGTTCCGGCATATCTCTTATCTTTGTTTCTCAGCTCAGCTGATATACATCTGCATACTGCACGCCGAAGCTCAGCGCCTCGGAATGGCTGCTGCAGAAGATGTCTACGTGGCCGTAAGCGGTTCCGCGGTCTTCTACCGTGTAAACCTGGCCGTTGATCATCAGTTTCGTTCCGAATGGTACACCGCCCATGGCGATCGTTCTTCCTGCGGTCGGTGTGGTTCCGCTCGCGGTGGATCCGCCGGACCACTGTCCGGTACAGATGGAACAGGAGCAATAGCCTGTCAGTTTAAATCTTCCAAGGTATGTTCCGCTGGAGGAGCTGCTGGAAGTATCTGACGCGGATGGACTCCCCGTTGTCGTGAGGATGCGCTGCTGTCCGAAGAACTGCTTCCGGAGCTGCTGCTTGTATCGGTATCTGCTTTCGCTGCGGCATTTGCTGCTTCTGCGGCTGCGACTCTTGCGGCCTCGGCTGCCTGTTTTCTGGCGGCCTCTGCCTCAGCTTCTGCGGCAGCCTGCTGTGCGGCGGCTGCTGCGGCTGCTTCCTCTTCTGCTTTCTTCTGCGCTGCAATCTCCTCTTCTTTCGCCTGACGGATCAGGTCGTTGATTGCATCTGCTTTGCTGTTGATTTCATCTACCAGTGCACTCTCGCTGGATTTTGCATCGTCCAGCTCTGCGGAGTAGGTACGGAGTTCCTGATAAGCTGCTGCATACAGCTCCTGGATGGCTTCCTGCTGATCGCTGCTCTGCTGCTGCAGTTCTACGATCGCTGCCTGCTCTTCCTGCACCTGTGTTTCTTTTTCTTTTACCTGGTCTACCGTGTCTTCATACTCCTGCATAAGATCGCGGTCGAAATCGGAAATTTTCTGTATGTATTCTGCCCGGCTGATCAGCTCTGAAATGCTTTTGGAAGAAAAGAGCATTGCCATGTATCCGTTTCCGGAAGAATTTTCATACATATACTGGATACGGAGCTTCATCGCCTCGTACTGCTCTTCTTCTTTTGCTTTTGCATCTTCCAGATCTGCCTGAATCTGTACCAGTTCGTTCTGCTTCGCATCATACTGATCCTGAAGCTCCTGCAGACGGTTCTGCAGATCGTCCAGCTGCTGGTTCAGTTCGGAAAGATATTCTTCTGATTGTCCCTTTTTGGAATTGAGTTCGTCAATCCTGCTCTGTATGCTGTCAAGCTGAGACTGTGCGGCAGCCTGTTCTGCCTGAGCATTTGAAATTTTCTCCTTTGTACTGGCACCATAGCATGGCAGAACGGTTGCTGCCGTAAGCACTGTGGCCAAAACCAGGCTGAATAATTTCTTTTTTTCATTGTCGTACACCTCATACTTATTACGTTCTGTTGCTGATTGTCACTCCCAGTTACTGCGGAAAATGGGTCTTTTTCCCGCCGTACTTTGCCATTATAACACAAGTATGTCTGAAATGAAAGTCTTTTTTAATTTCTGTTAATAACTTTGTAATATTTCGACATTTTTCCTGCAAACACTGACATGATTTTTCTACTTTCTCCATCCAACAGGGTACTTATTTTTCAAGGTTCCATTGACCAGTTTGCCCCATCCAAGGCCGAATCCATCGACGCAGACCAGCTTCCAGCCCGACGGCGATGCGGTCTCTCCCGGCTCTACGGAAATTGTCTCACCGTGGAGATATTTTTCGGTACGCTCGTCATCTGCCTTTAAATTCATGTAATCTTTGAACTTGTCCGCGGAGAGTGTCACGGCAAACGGCTGTGACGGCTCGAAACGGTCTTTTTTCAGTTCACCGAGATACAGACCGTTCCGCAGGAAATGAAGATTCCGCACGCCATCCGGCAGGGACGGGGAATGGTATACTTTTCCGGCGCGGACTTCCAGTTCCTCCACCGGGATCGGTGCTGTCATCCGGGACAGGAAATCGGAAAGGATCTGTTTTTCTGCTTTCGACGGACCCGGTGCTTCCGTTCCGCGGTCTTTTTTCCGGTTTTTCTGTTTTTTGTTTTTCTTTTCGATCGGTTTTTCTTCTGTCTCATAAGGAATGCTTCGCCTTTTTTGCGGAACAGGGCAAGGTAATGGCCCTCGCCGTTCATTTTATGCGACCAGATGCGCACGGTCTTTTCGATCTCCGGATCGCCGTTTCCCCAGACTGGATTGCCTTTTGAAAAACCTTCGTAGCCTTCCATCTCGATCAGTTCCATTTCCGGGAAGTTTTCCAGAAGAAAAGAAACGGTTCCCTCGTCCTCCTGCGGGGCGAAGGTACACGTCGAATACATCATGAGGCCGCCCGGACGCAGCATTTTGACAGCATTCGAGGTGATCTCTCGCTGCAGATCCGCAAAGAAATCCGGCCGCTCCGGGGTCCAGGTGCCGATGACTGCCTCATCTTTCCGGAACATGCCCTCGCCGGAGCACGGTGCATCCACGAGGATTTTATCGAAGAAGCCCGGGAAGACGTCTGCAAGGCCTGCCGGTGTCTCATTGGTGACAAGCACGTTTTCACTTCCGAACAGCTCCAGATTGCGCAGCAGTGCTTTGGCGCGGGCGTTGCTGATGTCATTGGCGACGAGAAGGCCGGTTCCTTTCAGGCGCGCATTCAGCTCCGTCGCTTTGCCGCCCGGTGCGGCGCAGAGATCGAGCACACGCTCACCCGGTTCGATCGGGAGGCGGGACGCCGGGGTCATGGCGCTTGGCTCCTGCAGATAGAAGACGCCTGCCGCATACAGCGGAGACTGGCCCATGCGCATGCCGTCCGGCACGAAATAGCCGTTTGGAATCCACGGAATTTTCTTCCACGTTCCCGGAACAAGCGGCGGGAAATCTTCGGTCCGGCATTTTTTTGTATTCACACGCAGCCCGGCTGTGCGGGGTGCGTCGTAGGAAGTTAAAAATGCATCAAATTCATCGCCCAGCATGTCCTGCATGCGGGTCAGAAATTCCTGTGGTAACTGCGCCATGTATTGTCTCTCCTTTTTATTTTGCTTTGTTGTGCATCGGTCCCTTTTCGTGAACTGGCGATGCTTTTTCTGTCTTTGTTTCTTTTGTTTTGCATCTATTTCATAATTTCTCACAGAAAAAGAGACAGCTTTTTCGATTTTTCAATCTTTTTGCTGTCTCTTTTTGCATAGCGGAGAAGAAGGGATTTGAACCCTTGCGCCGTTTCCGACCTACTGGTGTTCGAAGCCAGACCCTTCAGCCTCTTGGGTACTTCTCCGTATTTTGTCAAATACATCATATATTATAGTGCTTTTTTCGGGATTCGTCAATGATTTTTTCGATGGTTTCTGCTGGAAATGCGGGGATTGTATTTTTTACGGAAATATTCGAAAGTGCAACTTACTCAAACAAATAATCTTCCTCAGGCAGCATCCCATCCCGATGCTGCCTCTTCTTTTATTCTTTCCCTTCTTCTGCCCTCTTCCTCTCTTCTTTTTCTTCTTTTTCACCACCCGCAGTCTCCGGAAAAACGCACTCAGCATCTCCGAGCACTCTTCTTTCAGCACGCCGCGCTCGACCTTCACCTGATGGTTAAACTCGTGCATTTCCAGCATATTTAAGATCGATCCCGCGCAGCCCGCCTTCGGGTTCATGCTGCCGATGATGACTTCGCTGACTCTCGCCTGTACGATCGCACCGGCGCACATCTGGCACGGTTCCAGGGTGACATACAACGTACACCCCTCCAGCCGCCAGTCGCCGAGCTTTTTGCTTGCTTTCCGGATCGCATTCAGTTCCGCGTGGGACAGCGTGTTTTTATCCGTATTTCTGCGGTTATAGCCCCGCGCAATCACCTTTCCCTCGTACACAATCACACAGCCGATCGGAACTTCCATCAGCTTTTCCGCTTTCTTCGCCTGCGTAATCGCCTGGCGCATGAAGCGTTCCCGTTCTTTCCGGCGCGCTTTTTCCTCCGGCGTTTCCAGCTTTGTTTCTTCTTCCATTGTGCACTTCCTTTCTTCTCTGCGTATATTTTCTGTCCTTCCCGCATATCGTGAACTGTAGCGCAGTATCTTTTTCTACTCTTTTTACTTCTATGCAGGAGGTTTTTATGTCTGATTACCGGCGTTTCATTGCCTATCTATACGAATACCCGAACAACCGCAAGGGCGGATGCTGCGGCTTTGTCCGCGTGGAGTCGCAGAACGGCTTCTGCCGCATGGACTTCCAGATCAAATCGCCGTCTCTTCCGCCGGAGACCTCGGTCACAGTCTACGGTTTTATCCGCCGGTCAGGGCGGATGTACGGCATTCCGCTCGGAAATCTCCTTGCGGGGCGCTCTTCTACGAGTGGAAAACTCTTCACGCACTCCGATGCCATTGGGCAGACGGATGTCACGCTCGACGAGCTTGGCGGTCTGATCCTGCTCTGCCGCCAGACCGGCGTCATTGCCACCCAGTGGGACGATCTTCCGATTCAGCCGGAGTTTTTCGCTCCCACGCTCCCGCAGGAGCCCAAAACATCCGCAGACAATGGTGACAGACCGACCGAAGAGAAAACTGCCGAAACACCCGAACCTCTGGATCCCGCCGTACCTGCGCAGTCCCTGCCATCATCAGACGCTTCCAAAGCACAGTTCGATGAACTTTCCACAGAATTCAGCAGCAATTCCGAACTTTATCCACAAAATTCCAGCCCGGAATCCACCGTCTCCACAGAATCCACATCAACTGACACGGTAAACACCGTTCCTGCAGACAGGATCACGCAATCATCCGCCAACACACTCTATCCCGCATCCGCGGAATCTGTGAAAACCGCAGAAAGCTATCCCTCTGCCAACCCGGAACCGCCGCAGCCCATCCCGGATTCTACCGCCCAGCCGCTACATATGACTTCCGCCGATTTTCCCGCCGCAGCAGCCGTGCCGCCGTCCCGGGCTGCTCTCTATCTCCAGCTTCAGGACCAGTTCCCGGAGTTCCATCCGTTCCCAGATGATGATCTGACCGACTGCCTGCGCCTATCACTCGACGATCTTCCACAGCTCCGCGCCGCCGGTCTTTCGGTGGATGCGAACCGCTTCGTCCTCCATGGCTCCTCGTCCTATCGCCATCTGCTCCTCGCCCGGAACCGCGACCAGCAGGAACTCTGGTATTTCGGCGTCCCCGGCGTCTACACGCCGAATGAGCAGTTCATGGCAAGCCTCTTCGGCTTTTTCCACTTCAAGCAGGCGATGCGCCCCTCCGAGCTCGCGCCCGATGCCCGCTTCGGCTACTGGTACCGCACGCTTTAAAGCGTTTTTTAATCCACGCCGCGGATCTCCACCGTCTCAATCTTTCCGCGCAGGATCTCGCAGAACCGCTCGAGCTGCTCCCTCGCATACCCCGAGAACCTCGGATCAATCACATAATCCGATTCCCGGTAATTCTGCAGGAAGTACCGTTTTGCCCCGGAAAGCCACTTTCCGATCGCTTCGATCTCTTCCCTTCCATGCAGCTCTTTGCAGAGCGTTGTCCGGAACTCATAGTCCACCACGCCGCTCTTTAAAAACTCGACCGACTCATTGATCCGCATCACATCGATCTTTTTCACGCCCGCCGTCTCGCCGTACCGGGACGCGCGTTTTTGATGTCCATGGCGACGTAATCGATTTTCTTCTCCTCCACCAGCTTTTTCAAAATCTCCGGCCGGTATCCATTCGTATCGAGCTTCACAAGATATCCCAGTTCCTTAATTTTCGTCACGAACCGCTCCAGATCCGGATCCAGCGTCGGCTCACCGCCCGTCACGCAGACGCCGTCCAGCACGCCGCACCGCTTTTCGAGCACTGCAAAAATCTCCTCCTCCGGAATCACCGGCTCCCATTCGGGATGCTGCACGAGATTTCCGTTCTGGCAGAACGGGCAGCGGAAATTACATCCGCCCGAAAACAATGTGCACGCCACCTTGCCCGGGTAATCCAGCAGCGTCAGCTTTTGAAATCCATGTATGACCATATGCTATCCTCTCTGACCGCAGGACTCCGAACTTTCGTCTGCCCTGCAACAGAAAAAGCGGAACCATAATGTCCGCTTTTTCCATTTATCTTCTATTGGTAATTATTTGCCGTAACGCTCTGCCTGGGAACGGATCAGGTCCAGATCATCAAAATAGTTGATTTTCATGGCTGCTTTGACATCCGCCAGTGTCTGAGCGGCAACTTTTTCTGCCTCTTCGCTGCCTTTTTTCAGCATCTCGTAGATCGCCGGAATGTCTTTTTCCAGTTCTTTTCTGCGATTGCGGATCGGCTCTAAGGTCTCCTGCAGTACATTGTTCAGGAACTTCTTCACTTTGACATCGCCAAGGCCGCCTCTCTGGTAATGTGCTTTCAACTCGTCGAGATTTGCGTAATCCGGCAGATAGCGCTCGAAGTGCTCCGGCTGGCAGAATGCATCGAGATAAGTAAATACGGTATTTCCCTCGATCTTGCCCGGGTCGGTGATCTTGATGTGATCCGGGTCGGTGTACATGCTCATGACTTTTTTCTTGATCTCATCCGGCTCCTCGGACAGGTAAATGCAGTTTCCAAGTGATTTACTCATCTTCGCTTTTCCGTCGATACCCGGCAGACGTCTGCAGGAATCATTCTCCGGCAGCATAATCTTCGCTGCACAAGTGCCTCGCCATAAACCGTATTGAATTTGTGGACGATCTCCTGTGTCTGCTCGATCATCGGCATCTGATCCTCTCCAACCGGAACGGTCGTTGCCTTGAATGCAGTGATGTCGGCTGCCTGGCTGATCGGGTAGGTGAAGAATCCAACCGGGATGCTCGTCTCAAAGTTTCTCATCTGGATCTCCGATTTTACGGTTGGGTTTCTCTGCAGTCTGGAAACCGTAACGAGATTCATATAATAGAAAGAAAGCTCGCACAGTTCCGGAATCTGAGACTGGATAAAGATGGTGCTCTTTTCCGGATCAAGTCCGCAGGAAGGTAATCCAGTGCTACCTCCAGAATGTTCTGGCGCACCTTCTCCGGGTTGTCCGCATTGTCGGTCAGCGCCTGTGCGTCTGCAATCATGATGTAAATTTTATCGAATTCACCGGAGTTCTGCAGCTCCACGCGGCGGCGCAGTGAACCAACGTAATGTCCTACATGCAGCTTGCCGGTCGGTCGGTCGCCGGTCAGTATAATTTTTCCCATTTTTTCTTCCTGCCTTCCTGATACGTAATCTTCGCAGTCCGCTTCTGTATGAAAAATTTCATGAAAATTCTCATAACTGCGGACCTTCTACATACCCTCTATAATAGCGTCTTTTTACAAACACTGTCAATGGTCTTTTCCTGTAAAATTCCTCAAAATATCTATTATGAGACAAATCGTTCAACAGCCACGTACAGCCTTCCCTTTTTCGTCTGATTCTGCACGCCAACATAGCGGAATTTTCCCATATGGCGCACAGTCACGAGATCGTCCTCTTTTAATGACGCGCTCGGCGACGTCACCAGTTTTCCATTAATAAACACCTGGCCGCCCTCGATCAGCGGCACCATTTTGCTCCGCGAACTGCTGAACGCCAGCGACAGCACCGCATCGAGCCGCACGGAAGCGACGGAGCCTTCTTTCCGCTCGGTTTTCGGCTCCGTCAGCTCCTCCGGCAGTCCCGCCTCGACTTCACAGTACACGCTCGTATGGCGCACTTTTTTCAGCTCCGCACAGATGTAGTCCGCCATATCCGCCATACAGATCAGATACGCCTGGTTTCCATCGATCAGAATGTCTCCCAGCTTATACCGCTCCACGCCGAGATTCATCAGTGATCCTAAGAAATCACGGTGTGACAGCGCATCCGCAAATTTTTCATTCAGCGGGCTGATGCGCACGACTGCGATCGGAAGCATCGACGCATCACCGTCCTCTGCATAGGATGGCAGAAACAGCGCCGCTTTCCGCTCTGCCGCCTCGTATCCGCCAGACAGCACGTAACGCACGCCCGGGATTTTATTTACCGTACGGTAGAACAGATCCTGCTCCGCCAGCGTCAGAAACTCCGTGTGTGACGGAACATCCCTGTGATAACACTGCTCTGCCAGATCCTGAATCCGTCCGACCAGCACTTCTTCCTCATTCATGGTAATCCCCCTTTGATACACCGCGGGCTGCCCCTGTTTTCTTTCGGGCAGCCCACGTATCACACTTTATTTATCCAGCAGCATCGACAGCCCGATCCGCTTCTTCGCCAGATCAAGGCTGATGACCTTCACTTCCACGATATCGCCGACGCTCACAGCCTCCAGCGGATGCTTGATGAAGCGTTTCGTCATCTGGGAAATGTGGACGAGTCCGTCCTGATGCACGCCGATATCGACGAATGCACCGAAGTCAATGACGTTGCGCACGGTTCCCTTTAAGATCATGCCGACCTTCAGGTCCTTCATATCGAGCACGTCGGTGCGCAGGATCGGGCGCGGCATCTCGTCACGCGGGTCACGGCCAGGCTTCTGCAGCTCTTTGATGATATCGCGCAGCGTAATCTCGCCGACACCGATCTCCTCTGCCATCTTTTTGTAATCTTTGATGAAGAACGCCGTCGGTCCATCGCTGATCTGCTCTGTCTTCATATTTAACTTTGCAAACAGCTTCTCGACTGCCTCGTAGCTCTCCGGATGAACGCTTGTGCCGTCCAGCGGATTTTTGCCGCCGGTGATGCGCATAAAGCCCGCGCACTGCTCAAACGCCTTCGGTCCGAGTTTTGCCACTTTCAGGAGCTCTTTTCTGCTCTCGAAACGGCCGTTCTCCTCGCGGTATGCCACGATGTTTTTTGCTATCACCTTGCTGACACCGGAAATGTATTCCAGCAGCGACGCGGATGCCGTATTCAGATCGACACCGACTTTATTCACGCAGTCCTCAACGACACCGCCGAGCGCCTCGCCGAGCTTCTTCTGGTTCATATCGTGCTGATACTGGCCGACACCGATGGATTTCGGATCGATTTTGACAAGCTCTGCCAGCGGATCCTGCACACGGCGTGCGATGGAAGCGGCGCTTCGCTGTCCGACATCAAAGTTTGGAAATTCCTCGGTTGCCAGCTTGCTTGCGGAGTAAACGGACGCTCCTGCCTCATTTGTGATCACATACGCAACCTTCTCCGGGATCTCTTTTAAGATCTCGACGATGATCTGCTCGGACTCACGGCTTGCAGTTCCGTTTCCGACAGAAATCAGGGTGACGCCGTATTTGTGGATCAGATCTTTTACAGTGGCTTTCGCTGCCGCAATCTTCTTCTCGTTCGTCGGCGCGGTCGGGTAAACCACGGTGGTATCGAGCACTTTCCAGTCGCATCGACAACGGCCAGCTTGCATCCCGTACGGAACGCCGGGTCCCATCCAAGGACAACCTGGCCTGCGATCGGCGGCTGCATCAGAAGCTGCTCAAGGTTCTTTCCAAAGACCTTGATCGCACCATCCTCTGCCTTTTCGGTGAGCTGATTTCTGACCTCACGCTCGATGGCCGGAGCGATCAGACGGTTGTAGCATCCTCGATGGTCGCCTGCAGAACCGGCTTTGTCTGCGGATTCTCTTTGGTGATGATTTTTTCTCGAGATAACGCAGGATTTCTTCCGTCGGCGCCTCAATTTTGACGTTCAGGAATTTTTCTTTCTCACCGCGGTTCAGTGCCAGCACACGGTGTCCGGCAATTTTTGATACCGGCTCGGAAAACTCATAGTAATTCTCGTAAACGGACTCTGCTTTCTCATCCTTTGCTGTCGAGACGATCAGGCCCTTCGCCTCGGTTCTGCGGCGGATCTCCATACGGTAATCGGCCTCATCGGAAATGCTCTCGGCGATGATGTCGCAGGCACCAGCAATGGCGTCTTTTGCCGTTTTGACTTCCTTTTCTTCTGAAACAAAAGCCTCTGCCTCTTTTTCGAGCGGCTCTTTTGTCATCTGCAGAAGAATGATATTCGCCAGCGGCTCCAGTCCTTTTTCTTTTGCGATCGTCGCACGCGTCCGGCGTTTCGGACGGTACGGGCGGTATAAATCCTCTACGACCACGAGAGTTGCGGCCTCTTCGATGGATTTTTTCAGTTCTGCGGTCAGCTTGCCCTGCTCCTCGATGCTCGCAAGGACAACGGCCTTGCGGTCATTTAAACTGCGCAGGTACATCAGACGATCGTACAGATTTCGCAGTATCTCATCGTTTAAGGAACCTGTTGCTTCTTTTCGATATCGTGAAATAAAAGGGATCGTGTTTCCCTCGTCAATCAGTTTCACTGCAGCTTCTACCTGCCACGGTTTGACGTTCAGCTCAGCTGCCAATACCTGATTCATATCCATAGGTAAATTCCTCCTGTTGTCTCTTCCAAAACACGCTGTTCCTTCTCTGTTTTTCCCGCATAAAAAGCGGGACCCTTGGCGGAACAGCCACTCTATTACCTTATCAATAGGTCTTGTTTTTGTCAACCTTACATGATAAAATCTTTACTATAGCTTTTTTGACAGACTGCGTGTGAAACCGCGCTTTTTTGCAGAAGAAAGGACATTTTATGACACCAGAAAATTACGATCCAAACACCAATGAGTCCGGAGATTCCTATCAGTCCTCCCATCCGTACGGCGTGCCTGAGGGCCAGCGTCCCGGACCGTATCAGCATTACCAGCAGCAGCCTCCCGTACAGCCGCCGCGCAAGACGGTTCGCAGGCCCTTGCGGCCGCTTCGATGGTCATGGCGATCTGCTCCTTTTTGTTCATGCTCAACATGGGTTCCCTGTTTTTCGGCTCGCTCGGCGTGATCTTCGCCCTTTTAAGCCGCGGCGCAGGACGCATGAGCGGCACGGCAAAAGCCGGTCTGGCGGGCTGTACCATCGGCATAATTGTCGGTATCTGCATGTATGCTTTCCTGCTTTTCAACATGGTCAGCGGCGGCAGCACCAACCTGCTTGAGCGGTATTACAATCAGTACATGCAGGAATACCAGATGACACCGGATAACGGAACAACCACCGACGGAAATACCATCTAGGTACCAGAAAGGATTTTTCATGAACGGACAAAAACAGAAATTTTCAGAACTGAAAAAGCAGGCCCGTGAGGCCATGGCAGGCCGATGCGGCACGCTGGTGGGCGCAACCGCGATCAACCTGTTTCTCACCTTCTCCTGCTCCCTCATCCCGACGCTGATTTTTTCAGGCACAACGCTGTACGATATCATTTTCCTGAATCTGACGCTGTTCCTGTTTTCCCTGCTCCTCAGCCTCTTTCAGGCGGGCTACTTAAAGATCTGCCTCTCAACGCTGCGCGGGGAACCGATTTCCGTCGGTGATATGCTCTACGCTTTCTATCACCACCCGGACCAGTACGTGCTGATGTTCCTTATCATCAACGGCATCAGCTCCGTGATCGCCCTGATTTCCAGCATTCCGGGCTTCCAGTATCTTTCCTCCCCGAGTGCGGAACTGACGCTTGGAACAGCACTTTCCATCGAAGCCGAGCTTTCTTCTCTGATGAACGTTTACGTTTACAAGCTGATCGGCTCTCTCGTTTCCACGCTGGTGCTGGTTCCGTTTTCCCTTTCCACCTTTGTGATGAACGACGCTCCCGGCATCGGCCCGATCCAGGCGATCCGTCAGAGCTTTGCGATGATGAAGAAGAACTTTTTCCGCTACATTCTGCTTCTCTTAAGTTTCTTAGGGCTTGAGATTCTCGCATCCTGTTCCTGTGCCATCGGCTTTTTGTGGGTAATGCCCTATATGCAGATCACGATGGCTGCGTTCTATCAGGAACGGAAAGATGTCCTGTATCCGGCAGCAGAACCTGTGGGATACGATATGGATTCTTTTGGTTCCGGTACGGACCTTTAATTGATAAAAAAGACGTTTCGCCCTGTCTCATTGACAGATGCGAAACGTCTTTTTTTATTCTTATCTTCGCGTCAGGCGGATATTCGCAATCCGCTTTGCTGCATCATTCTATACCCAATAGCTGCTACACAGCTTATTTTGGTTAAATTCTCGCGCGGATTCTGCTCTGGATTCCGTCGAGTTTCTCTGCTTTTTCTCTGTACTCCTGCTCTGTGATTTCGCCGGTAATAAATGCGAACTCCTCGGACAGACTTGGAACTGCTACGATTTCTACTTTTCCGAACAGCTCCTCGATCTCACTCTGGCGCTCTGCGGCGTGGCCGGACACGCGGACGAAGAAGCGGCTCTTTACATCATCGATCTGCAGCAGGTCCAGTTTTTCCTCGCTCCAACTCATCATGATGTTTCTGCCTTTGTTCTTTGCGCAGTCTACGACATCGGCTACAACGGCACTTGCGGTCGGAAGCTTTCCTGCTCCGCTTCCGTAGAACATCGCATCACCCAGTACATTTCCGTGGATGAAGATGGCGTTGAAGACACCGTTTACGCTGTACAGCGGGTTTTTCGCGTCAATCATCACCGGGCTTACCATGGCGTAATACTGATTACCCACCTTGCGGCTTGTTGCGAGCAGTTTGATTGCGGTTCCCATCGAGGTCGCATATTTGATATCCTCTGCGGTGATCTTTGTGATTCCCTCGGTGTAAACCTCTTCGTAATTGACTTCTTTTCCATAGGCAAGAGAAGAAAGAATCGCAATTTTACGGCAGGCATCGTAGCTTCTACGTCTGCTTCCGGGTTGCGCTCTGCGTAGCCAAGGCGCTGTGCCTCTTTTAACACATCGGCAAAATCGGAACCGTCGCTTGCCATTTTGCTTAAGATGTAGTTTGTCGTACCGTTTAAGATACCCGTTACTTCATCGATCTCATCTGCAGTCAGGGAGGAGTTTAACGGACGGATGATCGGGATACCGCCGCCGCAGCTTGCCTCAAACAGATAGTTTGCGCCGTGCTCTTTTGCAATTGCAAGAAGCTCGGTACCGTGTCTTGCCACCAGCTCTTTGTTGGATGTGCAGACGCTCTTTCCAGCCTCCAGCGCACGTTTTGTGAAGGTGTAAGCCGGCTCAACGCCGCCCATGACCTCGACAACAATATCAACCTCCGGATCGTTTGCGATCACTTCGTAATCATGTACCAGCACTTTTTCCACTGGATCTCCCGGGAAATCTCTTAAATCCAGAACGTATTTGATATTAATCTCGTTCTCTGCTCTCTTGTTGATGCTGTCATGGTTCGTGTTGATGACTTCTACCACGCCGGAACCAACGGTGCCATATCCTAATACTGCAATCTGAATCATCTCTTTTGTCCCTCTCTTGCTTTTTCTTTTTCAGGACTCCTGTCCTAAGATTTTAAAATAATGAACTCCCTGTCTGGACTCAATCTCGTTGATCATCTCCGAGGCGTCTCCCCGGTCTTCCGCGATATCCACGCTGATTGTCAGTGACGCCACGCCGTTTAACGGAATCGTCTGATGAATGGTCAGAATGTTTCCGTGAAACTCGGCGATAATCTTCAGCACATCGGAAAGCAGTCCCGGCTCATCGTCCATCTGCAGAATAAACGTAATCGTTTTTCCTTTTGCATTGTCATGAAAAGGAAGAATATCATCTTTGTATTTATAGAAAGAGCTTCTGCTGATTCCCGCTTTTTCCGTTGCCTGCTGCACGGTAAGCTCCTGCATATCCATCAACCGTTTGGCCTCGATGACCTTCAAAAGAACCTCGGGAACCGCTTTTTCTTTGATTACATAGTACTTTGTTTTCTCTTCTCTCATGGCAATCCTCTACCTTTATACTCTTTCCAGGAAATACATTTGTTTTCACAGGAAAGATCGTATCATATTCCGACACAATACGCAAGGAATTTTTTCGAATCGGTTTTCAGAAGCCAATGCTTCCGCCGCCGTGACTGTTTCCGCTCGACGAAGTGTGAACGGTGCTTCCGCCGCCACCTCCGCCGCCAGAAACGCCTCCGCCGTGGTTTCCATCATCCTTCTGGATTTTGTGCATCGATACATGACGGTCGATCAGCGCATCCCTGCGGTCTCTGATGTTTACGCGTTTCAGATCCGCATAGCTCTTTGCACCACGGTTTTTCTTTCGTCTGTAGCTCTTCCAGATTCCAAAATAAACAAGAATTCCTGTCGCAGCCGCTGCGATAACAGAAATAAGAGCTTCCGTGCTGTTGATTTTGCGGTAATGAATAATGGAACCGTCTTCTGTAATCAGATAGTCCGCATCGGAAACGCCGCGGTCGAAGCATTCCTGCGTCATCGTAATCATTTTTGCAAAGGTTCCCGCATAGTCGCCGTCTTTCGCGTAGCCCTGCGCCGCCTGCAGGATATCATCAATTTCCGCATCGGACATGTAATACTGCATAATACCAGATGTCGAAATCACAATCTGGCGCTGTCCCATATCAATGAGGAAGCAGACACCGTTTGGCTCTTTCTGATACTTTTTGTCATAAAAATCATCTGCAATCGCCTGACAGTCCTCGGAACCGCTGCTGCGCTCGGTCAGGATGACCATATGAATTTCCGTATTGTTCTCGAACTCCGCGCAGGATCTCTCGAGGTCCTGCTCCTCCGCATCAGAAAGAAGCGATGCATTGTCGTAGATATGCTGGGATTCGGCTTTTACGGTATTCACAGAAAAAACTCCGCAAAGCAGAAGGGCCGCAAAAATCCCGAGCAGATATTGTCCTGCTTTTTTCATTCTTCTCATGCGAAATACCCTCCTATCAGCATCACAATCAGAACCAGAAGAGCACTCACAGCCGACGTCAGAAGGGCTCTCTTCCGCTCATAGGGAAAATCGCCGTTGATCGTTCCGGTCTGGCCGTTCATCGCATAGTAGTAAACCTTCCCGTCTTTTCCCGGATACGTCAGCGTCCAGACGGGAAACAGGACGTAACGCCAGTTCTCCTGCTTCGGGGAAAGGTTCATTTTTTCCTGCTCGAGGGAGATATATTCGTTCGCCTCATTCCGCATGGCGCCGCGTGCCATCGTCTCCAGTTCTTTTTTCAGTTCCGGTGCGATCTGCTGCTGTTCGATATCACGCTTTTCCGCCTGAAAGCCGGAAAGGTACCCCATGGAAAACGGCTGCATCTCCTCCAGACGGTATGGCTGTACGCATTCGATCAGATCGCGGTCTGCCTTGTTCAGAGCGTTACGCGACAGACCGTCCACACGGACCTCTCCCTCCCGGCGGACATCGTAGATGCTGGTCTCTGTGTACTCCACATCACCGGTCTGCCAGACTCTCACCTTCCGGCCGCGCGCTATGTAATCCGTCTCAAAGTCTCCGCCGTAAATCCAGTACGGGAAATAGACACCTGTCATCTTCTGTACCTGACTCTTTTCGAAAAAGTCCTTCGGAATAAAGTGTTTCTTCCGGGTAAATGACAAAAATTTCTCGATTGCCTGCTCCTTGCTGATTTTGAACGGCAGCACAAAATCCGGCATATATTCTCCCGAAAGCCGGCCTGAAAGCACCACCGGATTGTGGCAGTAGAAACAGTATGTCGCTGCCGTCGTCGCATCGGTCACAATCTCGGCGCCGCAGTTCGGGCAGGTGTAGACAACTGCTTCGCCCTGCTCTGTTTCCCCTTTTGTTTCCTCCGTACTGCTTTCCTTCTGTGCATCGGATGCTTCCTGTGCACCGGCAGCATCGTCCTCCCCGTTCAGCGCTTCCGCTGCTTTCGGGTTCGCCTTTTCGGCTTCTTCCTGTGTAAACGAGGACAGGCAGTACTCGCATTTATACTTTCCGCTTGCCGGATCGAAGGTCAGATCGCCTCCGCAGTTCGGGCATTTGTATGTAATAACCTCCATATTCTATCCCTCCTTCCCCGGAGCCGCTGTTGTATTGGATGGTTATCTGTTTTCTTTTACTGTCTTGGTTTTCCGCAGTTCGAGCAGAACTTGCCGGTATTCTCCGTTCCGCATGCGCAGACCCATTTTCCTGCCGCTTCCGGTTTCGGGCTGCCACAGTTCGAACAGAATTTACCGCTGTTCTCGGTTCCACACTTGCCGCAGATCCACACCATCGGCTTTGCACTTCCGCAGTTTGAGCAGAAATTGCCGGTGTTCTCCGTTCCGCAGGAGCATTTCCATACGCCTTTTGCAGCTTCCTGCTGTGCCTTGGCTGCCGCCTGCTGCTGCATCTGCTGCTGATTCGAAGCGGACGCCGATGCAAACGAGGAACCGAAGGCATTCATGCCCATCTGAACACCCATAAAGCCGTTCATGGCTCCGTTTGGGTTGGCTGCTGCTTTCTCCATACTGCGTGCCATCGCTCCCTGTACATAGCCCTCACGGATCGATGGATCAGACATCATCGCACCTTCGTTGCGCATCTGGATCAGTTTCTGGGAAGCTTCATCGTAGGAAAGGCTTGCGATTGCCACGGACTGGATCTCCATGCCGCGCATTGCCCGCCAGCTCTCATCCATCGCATCTGCCATGTAGCGGGACAGCTCGGCGCTCTTGGATGCTGCGAACGAAATGCGGATGCCGTCGGCTGCCATCTGATTGATCGAGGACTGCAGGCCCTCTAAAAATTCGTTCATATACTGCTCGTTGATATCCTCGATCTCTACGCGGGATGCGTTTCTCGGCACAGCCTCTGCGTAGAAGCGGAGCGGATCATGATGCGGATGGAATAGGAACCGTGTGCCCGAAGGAACAGCTCGGCATTGTAGAACTGGTCGAAATAGTTGACCGGATTTCTCGTTCCGAATTTGATTCCCTTGATTTCCTGCAGATTAATATAGAAAACTCTCTGCTCATGCGGGGTCTGGCCGCCGAATTTCAGGCGCTCAAATGTATCTTTTACGGCTGCGTCAAGCGATCCGCTGAACATCGACGGAGACGATGACTGGTCTACGGTAAAGTAGCCCGGCTCTGCGGTGTAATCAATGATCTTTCCGCCGTCCACCAGCATCATAAACTGATTGTCATAGACATGGATCACAGAACCGTTTGAAATCGTCTGGCTTCCCTTTTTATTCTGGCCTTTTCTTACCAGAATTCCCTCTGTAAATACCGTATGTTCCCCCATCTCATACGGTTCCACGGTCTCCAGCCACTGATCGGCGAAACTGCCGTGTACTGCATTGACTGCTGCTCTGATAATACCCATACTTTTACCTCCTGTTTGCCTTTGGCTTCAAAACAGAAAGGAGCATTTCCGTCCTCTGTTGGTGAAAATGCTCCTTATTTTACTTGTCACTGTGCTCTGCCCACAGCCGAATTATGCTTCTTCCTCTTTCGCTCCGGTTCCGAGGGCAATCCACTTCAGATATGCGTTGATAAACAGATCAATTCCGCCGTCCATGACTGCATCGACGTTTCCGGTCTCTGCGTTGGTACGGTGGTCTTTGACCATGGTGTATGGCTGCATAACGTAAGAACGGATCTGGTTGCCCCAGCCGATCTCGGTTACTTCGCCGCGGATGTCGCTCAGCTTATCTGCCTGCTCCTGGAGTTTCAGCATATACAATTTTGCTTTCAGCATCTGCATTGCCTTGTCCTTGTTCTGGAACTGGGAACGCTCATTCTGGCACGTAACCACGATGCCGGTCGGCATATGCGTGATTCGGATCGCCGATGACGTCTTGTTGATGTGCTGTCCGCCGGCACCGCTGGAACGGTACGTATCGATACGGATATCCTCATCACGAACCTCAACATCGATCTCTTTGTCGATATCCGGCATAACATCGCACGATACGAACGATGTCTGGCGTTTTCCTGCCGCGTTGAACGGAGAAATACGGACGAGACGGTGAACGCCTTTTTCGGATTTCAGATAACCGTAAGCGTTTTCGCCGTTGACCTGGAATGTCACGGACTTCACACCGGCCTCATCACCGTCCAGAAAGTCGAGTTCCTCGATCGTAAAGCCTTTGCGTTCTGCCATCTGGTGTACATACGGTACAGCATGCCGCACCAGTCGCACGCCTCGGTTCCGCCTGCACCTGCGTTCAGTTTGATGATCGCATTGTCCTTGTCAAATTCGCCGGACAGCAGGGTTTTGATGCGGATGGCATCGAAGGATGCCTTGAACTCTTCCATCATTTCCGCGATTTCCGGAACAACGGAATCGTCATCCTCCTCCTGTCCCATCTCAATCAGAGTTTCCATATCTTCTTTGGCGGATACCAGTTTCTGATACGTATCTCTGTCCTCTTTCATGCTGCTCAGCTGTTTCATCTGCTCCTGCGCTTCTTCGGGGTTGTCCCAGAAATTGGGTTCCTCCATTTTACGCTCTAATTCTTCGATCCTCTGCTCTTTGTTAGCGAGGTCAAAGTGAATCCCTCACTTCCACTAATGGTTTATCGTATGTGCCAAGTTCCATTTTGAACTGGTCTAATTCAACTACCACAAGCTTCACCTGCTTTCTATTTTATATTTTGTATGACACGCAGCTTCTGGTAGGGAAGCTGCGTGCTTTGTCAAACGGATCGTGCTCATCCGTCTCACTGCTGTTCTGCTTTTATCAAACCGATTTTCTTCCGCAGCACTGTTTGTACTTCTTGCCGCTTCCGCACGGGCATGGATCGTTTGGATAGATCTTACGCTCTGCGCGCTGTACCGGTTTTCTCGGGCCGGACTCGTCTTTGTTGGTTCCGGTCACTTTGGCTACCTGCTCACGTTCTACTTTCTGCTCAACACGTACATGGAACAGGAGACGGACGGTATCCTGCTGGATGGACTCGAGCATTTCGTTAAACATGTCGTAAGCTGCCATCTTGTACTCAACCTTCGGGTCTCTCTGGCCGTATGCCTGCAGGCCGATACCCTCGCGGAGCTGATCCATATCATCGATATGATCCATCCACTTCTGGTCGATAACCTTCAGAAGAACGACACGCTCAAGCTCACGAATCTGCTCCTCCTCCGGGAATTCTGCTTCTTTCTCCTCGTAGAGTTTAACAGCTTCCTCTTTTAACTGCTGTTTCAGCTCGTTTTTGGAAATCTTCTCTACGCGCTCTTTTGTCACTGCCTTCACCGGCATGATGGAGAGCAGCATCTCATTTAATTCTGTCAGATCCCACTCGGACTGCTCGGTGTTCTCGCCGATGCAGAGATCTACGGTATTGTCGATGGTGTCGGCAATCATCTTGAAGATGGTGTCTCTCATGCTCTCGCCGTCCAGAACGCGGCGTCTCTCTTTGTAGATGATCTCACGCTGCTCGTTATTGACCTGGTCATAGTCGAGCAGGTTTTTACGGATTCCGTAGTTGTTGCCCTCGATCTTCTTCTGCGCTTTTTCGATGGCGGAAGAAAGCATCTTGTGCTCGATCTGCTCATTTTCCGGTACGCCGAGGGATTTGAAAATGCCCATCAGTTTTTCGGAACCGAAGAGTCTCATCAGATCGTCTTCCAGGGAAATGTAGAAACGGGACTCACCCGGGTCTCCCTGACGGCCGGAACGACCGCGGAGCTGATTGTCGATACGGCGGGACTCATGACGCTCGGTGCCGATGATCTTTAAGCCGCCGGCAGCTTTTGCCACATCATCCAGCTTGATATCGGTACCACGGCCGGCCATGTTGGTCGCGATGGTAACGGCTCCTGCCTCGCCGGCATGGGCTACGATTTCTGCCTCGAGCTCATGGAACTTCGCATTTAAGACCTGATGCGGGATTCCCTCGCGGCGCAGCATTTTGCTGATCAGCTCAGAAGTCTCAATGGTGATGGTACCAACCAGAACCGGCTGGTTCACGGCATGTGCCTCTTTGACTTCCTCTACGACTGCGTGGAATTTCTCTTTTTTCGTCATGTATACGGCATCGTCCATATCCACACGGATGACCGGGCGGTTGGTCGGGATCTCGATAACGTCCATGCCGTAGATGTCACGGAACTCCTGCTCCTCGGTGAGGGCAGTACCGGTCATGCCGGCTTTTTTCTCGTATTTGTTAAAGAAGTTCTGGAACGTGATGGTTGCCAGAGTCTTGCTCTCTCTTCTTACTTTTACGTGCTCTTTTGCCTCGATTGCCTGATGCAGACCATCGGAATAACGGCGCCCCGGCATGATACGGCCGGTGAACTCATCGACGATCAGAACCTCGTCGTCTTTGACTACGTAGTCCTTGTCGCGGTGCATCAGATAATTGGCACGCAGCGCCAGGATCACGTTGTGCTGGATCTCCAGGTTCTCCGGATCGGAGAGGTTCTCGATATGGAAGAAGTTCTCGACTTTCTTCACACCGTCATCGGTCAGGGTAACGAATTTGTCCTTCTCGTTGACGATGAAGTCTCCGGTCTCCTCGATCTCCTCGCCCATGATCGCGGTCATCTTGGTCATCTCGCCGCTTGCCTCGCCGCGCTGCATCTGGTGTGCCAGAATATCTGCGGTCTCGTACAGCTTGGTGGATTTGCTGCTCTGTCCGGAAATAATCAGAGGTGTTCTTGCCTCGTCGATCAGGACGGAGTCGACCTCGTCGATGATACAGTAAGCAAGCTCTCTCTGTACGAGCTGCTCTTTGTAGATCACCATGTTGTCACGCAGGTAATCGAAACCAAGCTCATTGTTGGTGATGTAGGTGATATCGCATGCGTACTGCTGGCGGCGCTCATCGTTTTTCATATCATTTAAAACGACGCCGACGGTCAGACCGAGGAATCTGTGGACTTTTCCCATCCACTCTGCATCTCGGTTTGCCAGGTAGTCGTTGACGGTAACGATGTGGACGCCGCGTCCGGTCAGTGCGTTCAGGTAAGCCGGAAGGGTGGAAACAAGGGTTTTTCCTTCACCGGTTTTCATCTCGGCGATACGGCCCTGATGGAGGATAATACCACCGATCAGCTGTACGCGGTGGTGCTCCATACCGAGGGAACGTTTTGCTGCCTCGCGGACGGTTGCGAATGCTTCCGGGAGAATGGAATCCAGGGATTCTCCTCCGTTGTAGCGGTCTTTATATTCCTTTGTCTTGGCACGCAGCTCTTCATCGGTCAGCGCCTGCATGGTCGGGCGGAGAGCTTCGATTTTGTCTACAATTGGATAGATTCGTTTCAGCTCGCGCTCACTGTGCGTACCAAAAAGTTTTTCTGTGAATTTCATAGAATGTTTGCTCCTGCTTTCTCTATTAATTGCCATATTAACATATGGTACTATTCTACCACTTCTGGCACAAGATAACAATGAATTTTTCGTAAACATTTGGTGCCGTTCCCCGGTTTTCCGCTGTTTTTACGGCTTTTCCCGGACTTTCCGGCCCTTTCCGCGAAAAAGTCACCCTGTTTCACAGCTTTTCTAAGCTGGAAACAGGGTGACTTTTCATTCTTTATTTACTTTTCAGCACTCCGGCTCGATCAGACCGTAGGTGTTGTTCTTTCTCTTGTAAACGACGTTTACTTCGTCGGTCTCTGCATTGCGGAATACGAAGAAGGTGTGTCCAAGAAGTTCCATCTGTACGCAGGCATCTTCCGGATACATTGGTTTCATGCCGAATTTTTTCGTACGGATGATCTGGATGTCTTCGTCCTCCAGATAGTCATGCTCCAGATATTCTTTCTGGAAGTTTCCTGCTTCCTGCTGTTTGTCGGCAATTTTGTTTTGTATTTGCGAAGCTGGCGTTCGATCACTTCCTCTACCAGATCGATGGATACGTACATATCGTTGCTTACCTGCTCGGAACGGATGATGTTTCCTTTTACCGGAATGGTAACCTCAATTTTCTGTCTTTCTTTCTCTACGCTTAAGGTTACAATGACATTTGTGTCAGGCGTAAAATATTTCTCCAGTTTGCCAAGTTTTTCGTTGACCGCGGCTTTTAATCCCTCTGTCACGTCAATATTTTTTCCGCTGATGGTAATTTTCATTATGCCCAACCCCTTTGCTCTCAAATTTACAGGCTCTTCACTTCCCCTGTAAGTAACTCTAATTATAGCAATAGTTGTCTTTATTTGCAATAGTATTTAGAAAATTCATGAATATTTTAGAGTTTTTTCTGTTACAGTTCACTTGTATCTTATTTTTGACAGATTTCATGCTCGCATGAAAATCTGTCAAGAATAAGATACAAAGGGAGCGCCTGGTTATGAGCAAAAAGGAGCTGCGCAGCAGCGGAGAGCGCTGAAAGCGCGGTTTTGCGAATGGCGCGGGTGAACGTCCGTTTCCGCTTACCGGCGGCATACTGCCAGCACGTCTTCAAACTTCATTTTGCCGCCGAACAGATCCAGTGCACTGCCAATTGTCACATCGACGTGGTTGTTTCCCAGTTTTTTGAGCAGCTCCAGGTCTTCAAAACTTCCCACGCCGCCGGCGTACGTCACCGGAAAATCTTTCATCTTCGCAAGCAGTTCCACCAGCTCCGTCTCAATGCCGGAAGCCTTTCCCTCGACATCCACGGCATGGATCAGGAACTCATCACAGTATTCTGACAGGTGATGCAGCAGTTCCTCTGTCACTTCTTCGTCCGTGAACTTCTGCCAGCGGTCCGTCACGATATAGTATTTTCCGTCCCGCTTCCGGCAGCTTAAATCCAGTGTCAGCCGCTGCTTTCCTACCGTCGTCACCAGCTTGTCCAGATTTTCATAGAACACATGGCCGTCGCGGAACACATACGAAGTCACAATCACATGGCTTGCCCCCGCTGTCAGAAACTCGCACGCATTCTCCGCATCAATGCCGCCTCCCACCTGCAGGCCGCCCGGGTACGTCGAGAGTGCCAGCAATGCCTGGCGCTTCGTCTCCTCGTAAAACTCGGTACCTTCCTTGTTCAGCAGAATCACATGGCCGCCCGTAATGCCCTGCTCTTCGTACAGCTGCGCATAGTACGACGCATCCTGCTCCGAGACAAAATTCTCGCTCGCCTGATTTCCCTGATCTTTCAGCGATCCCCCGACAATCTGTTTTACTTTTCCGTTATGAATATCAATACATGGTCGAAATCTCATTTTCCCCGTTTCCTTTCTTTTCTCTCCCCTTAAGTTTTCCACATTATATCAAAATCCGACCATTCTGTGTATAAATTCACCAAATTTTCATGGTTCTTTCATAGAAAAGAAAGAAGAACCTGCTTTTTCCACAGATTCTTCTTTCTTTTCCGGCTTGCCGCCGTTCTTTATTTATCGATGTCCTCAAAGGCTCTTTCACTTTATCCATAAAGCCTTTTTTCTTCTTCGGCTGCTCTGCAGTTTCGCCGTCGGCTGCTTTTTCTTCTGCTGCCGGGCGGTTTCCGCAGGCTTCGTCGAAGGCGCGGAGGGCCTCTTTTGCTTTCTCATTCAGTTTCGTCGGTGTCTGAACAACAAGTGTTACATAGTGATCGCCGCGTACATTGCTGTTTCGGAGAGATGGAACGCCTTTTCCTTTCAGACGGATCTTGGTATCGGTCTGAGTTCCCGGTTTTACGGTATAGAGAACGTCTCCGTCAACGGTGCTGATCTTCACATCACCGCCGAGTGCTGCCTGGGCAAACGTAATCGGTGCAGTGGAGAAAATGTTCATATCCTGTCTCTGGAAGATCGGATGACGGGTTACCTGAACCTCGACAAGCAGATCTCCTCTCGGTCCGCCGTTTACACCCGGCTCACCTTTTTCACGGATCCGTATGCTCTGTCCATCGTCGATTCCGGCCGGAATGTTGACCTGAATGCGTTTTCTGCTGGATGTATAGCCCGTGCCGTGGCATGCGGTACATTTATCGCGAATGATCTTTCCGGTTCCGTTACAATCCGGACAGGTCGTCACGTTTCTCACAGAACCGAACATGGTCTGCTGTGTGTACGTAATCTGACCAGTTCCGTTACATTTGGAGCATGTCTCCGGTGAAGTTCCTGGTTTTGCGCCGGTTCCGTGGCACGTTGTACAGGTATCCTTCAGGTTGATCTCGAGCTCTTTCTGGCATCCGAAAACAGCTTCCTCAAACGTAATGTGGACAACAGCGCGGAGGTTTGCTCCCTTCATCGGTCCATTGTTTGCTCTTCTTCTGCTTCCGCCGCCACCGAACAGGTCGCCGAAAATATCGCCGAAGATATCACCCATATCTCCGCCGCCAAAGTCGAAGCCGCCGAATCCGCCGGCTCCTGCGCCGCCACCGCCGTTTTCAAATGCAGCGTGGCCAAACTGATCGTACTGACGCCGTTTGTCCGGATCACTCAGCACGCCATAGGCTTCTGTCGCCTCTTTAAATTTTGCCTCGGCCTCTTTGTCGCCCGGGTTCATATCCGGATGGTATTTCTTGGCCAGTTTACGGTATGCTTTTTTTAATGTTGCATCGTCCGCTCCGCGGTCTACGCCGAGGACCTCGTAATAATCTCTTTTTTCTGCCATTTATGTTCACCTTTTCATTTCTGTTCCACAAATTTCATCTTTGCAGAAATGTTTTTCCGCACGCTCCAGTATAGCACTTTTCCGAAAGCAATACCAGCATAAATACAGGGGACGGAATGTATTTTCCGTCCCCTGCAAACATTCGCCTCACAGGGCTTTTTGCGTTTATTTACTTATTGTTTCAACTCACAGTCGGTATTTTCACGGAGTGTGACATGCCGAAAATTAAACCTCTTTGTAGTCAGCGTCTACGACATCGTCGTCATGGCCGCCTGCCGCTCCTGCATTTCCCATATCCGGGCCTGCACCTGCTGCTCCAGCACCAGCGCCTGCTGCGCCGCCCTGCTGCTCATACAGTTTTGCAAACAGTTTCTGAGCGCTTGTCATCAGTTTTTCCTGAGCCGCTTTCAGATCAGCTACCTGTGCATCGGTCATCTCTTCCGGATTGCATTTGGCAATGAGATCTTTCAGTGCGTTCAGGTCAGCTTCTACTGCTGTTTTGTCGTTTGCATCAAGCTTGTCGCCGACTTCCTCGATTGCTTTCTCGGTCTGGAATACCATGGAGTCTGCATCGTTTCTTGCGTCGATTGCTTCTTTTCGTTTCTTATCCTGAGCCTCGAACTCAGCAGCTTCTTTGACTGCTTTGTCGATCTCGCTGTCGGACATGTTAGAGCCTGCGGTGATGGTGATGTGCTGCTCTTTTCCTGTTCCCAGGTCTTTTGCAGATACATTTACGATACCGTTGGCATCGATATCAAAGGTAACCTCGATCTGCGGAACGCCTCTTCTTGCTGGCGGGATTCCATCCAGCCGGAACTGGCCGAGGGATTTGTTATCTTTCGCGAACTGACGCTCACCCTGTACAACGTTGATATCTACTGCAGTCTGGTTATCTGCTGCTGTGGAGAAGATCTGGCTCTTCTTGGTCGGGATTGTGGTGTTACGCTCGATCAGACGAGTTGCAATACCTCCCATGGTCTCGATGGACAGAGACAGTGGAGTTACATCCAGAAGAAGGATATCGCCTGCGCCGGCGTCTCCTGCAAGTTTACCACCCTGTACGGAAGCACCAAGTGCTACGCACTCATCCGGGTTCAGGCTCTTGCTCGGCTCGTGTCCGGTCAGCTGTCTTACTTTATCCTGTACCGCCGGGATACGGTAGATCCGCCTACCAGAAGGACTTTTGAAAGCTCGGATGCCTGAAGGCCTGCATCAGAAAGTGCTCTCTGTACCGGCTCTGCGGTTTTCTCTACCAGGTCGTGGGTCAGCTCATCGAATTTAGCCTTTGTCAGGTTCATATCAAGATGTTTCGGGCCATCTGCTGTTGCAGTGATGAACGGCAGGTTGATGTTGGTTGTAGTAGCGCTGGAAAGCTCTTTCTTTGCTTTCTCTGCTGCTTCTCTGATTCTCTGCAGAGCCATCTTGTCGTTGGAAAGATCTACGCCTTCCTGTTTTTTGAACTCAGCGAGGATATAATCTGTTACTTTCTGGTCGAAGTCATCGCCGCCCAGACGGTTGTTTCCTGCTGTGGAAAGAACTTCGATAACGCCGTCACCGATCTCGATGATGGAAACATCGAAAGTACCGCCGCCAAGGTCGTATACCATGATCTTCTGCTCATTTTCGTTGTCCAGTCCGTATGCCAGAGCTGCTGCGGTAGGCTCGTTGATGATACGTTTTACATCAAGACCTGCGATTTTACCGGCATCTTTGGTTGCCTGACGCTGTGCGTCATTGAAGTAAGCCGGAACTGTGATAACTGCTTCTGTTACTTTCTCACCAAGGTAGTTCTCTGCATCACCTTTCAGTTTCTGAAGGATCATAGCGGAGATCTCCTGCGGAGAGTATTTCTTTCCTTCGATATCTACTTTATAGTCAGTACCCATCTCACGTTTGATGGAACGGATGGTTCTGTCTGCGTTTGTTACAGCCTGACGTTTTGCCGGCTCGCCGACCAGACGGTCACCTGTTTTTGTGAATGCTACGATAGATGGAGTTGTTCTTTCACCCTCTGCGTTTGCGATAACGGTTGGTTTTCCACCTTCCATAACGGCTACACAGCTGTTTGTTGTTCCTAAGTCAATACCAATAATTTTGCCCATTGTTGTTTCCTCCTCAATGAATTATGCTAAAAAATGGTTTAATTTCTATTTATTTATCTTCAAGCTTAATTAGCCACCTTGACCATACTGTGACGGACTACGGAGCCTTTGTACATGTAGCCCTTCAGGAACTCTTCTACGACGATGTTCTCGCCGGCTTCCTCATCCTCCACATGCATCACTGCGTTGTGCAGGTTCGGATCGAATTCCTTTCCAACGGCCTCGATCACGGTTACACCGAGTTCATCGAGTGCTGTGGTAAACTGTTTGTATACTTTATTCATGCCGTCTGCGAACGGATCTTCCTCCGGGTTTTCCACCGTTGCAAGTCCGCGCTCGAAGCTGTCAACAACCGGAAGAATCTTCTCGATGATGTCTTTTGCTCCAATGGCATACATATTTGCTTTTTCTTTTTCGGTGCGTTTGCGGAAGTTATCGAACTCTGCCATCTGACGGGTCAGGCGGTCAGTCAGCTCTTCGATTTTCTCATCTTTTTTATCTTTTTTCTTTTTGAAGAACTTTCGTTCTTTGCCATCCTCAGCAGTTTCTTCTGCAGCTTCCGCTTCTTTTGCCTCTGCTGCTTTCTTTGCTTCTTCCTGCTCCGCAGCCGGTTCGGTTTCCGGCAGATCGGTCTCTGCTCCGGTTTCTTTTTCCATCTCGCGTGTAGGTTCTTCCATGGTTTCCTCTTTCTTTCTATTTTCTTCGCTCACTGATCATTCCACCTTTCTACTCACCTGTGTCCGGCTTTTTGAAGACGGCGTCCAGTTGAACTTTTAATGTTTTCAGGTTATCTACCACATTTTCGTAATCCATCCGCTTTGGTCCCACGATACCGATTGTTCCGCGCATACCGTTTCCCATATCGTATGTGGTGGTGACCACGCTGCAGTCCCGTAAGGGTTCCATCGAAGATTCATTTCCGATGTATACCTGAATACCGGTATTTTCCTCTCCGTCCTGCTCCTCGCAGCTCCTTTGATCATATCGACCAGTTTCTGCCGTTCCTCGAATGTGGAGATCAGCTGGCTGGCTTTGCTGCTGTCGGAAAGCTCAGGGTACTTGAAAATGTTGGTTGCGCCGCTGGTGTACACCGGCACATCTTCTTCGCTGACTGCGATGGCTTCCGCTACGGTATCGACCACTTTGCTGATGATGCCGGAGTGGATGCTGCCTGCTCTTTCATTTTCTTAATCATGCCAAGATTGATTTCTTCAATGGTCAGGCCATTGAGCTGTGTGTTCAGAAGCAGGTTCAGCTTTAATATCTGTTCATCGTTGATGGTCTCGTCTAGGTCGATCATCTGGTTTTTCACCAGGTTGCCTTCTACGACGATGACGGCCAGGAGCTGCTCTTCATTGACTTTTGAGAGCTGGATGAATTTCACTTTATTTCTGTGATATTCCGGTCCTGTAATCAACGTTGCATAGTTGGTAGATGAAGCGAGGACTTTGACAACCTGCTGCAGAACTTTTTCCATTCGGTCTGTTTTTTCAATGACCATGTTTTTGATGTCTGCAACTTCCTGTTCTTTTTCCCGCATCAGCTCATCTACATAGAGGCGGTAGCCTTTATCGGAAGGAATGCGTCCTGCGGAAGTGTGGGGCTGTAAGATGTAACCCATCTCTTCCAGATCGGACATTTCATTCCGGATTGTGGCGGAGCTTAAATTCAAATCCGTGTATTTGGAAATCGTTCTTGAGCCGACCGGCTCGCCCGTTTCCAGATACGTCTGGATGATCGCTTTTAATATTTTTCTTTTCTTTCATCCAATTCTGTATCCACTAAGATAAGCTCCTTCCTGTTGTATAGTCCTGTTAGCACTCGTTTCAGTGGAGTGCTAACATCTATGCTCTTAAGATAGCACTCTGCCTTTTGTTTGTCAACACCTTTTCCCGGTTTTTCTATGAAGAAATTGTGAAAAAAGTATAAACCGTTTTCTTTCTGAAAAGGAATCTGACTTTTCTTTTTTATTGCATTCTACTGTTTCAAAGGCGCTATAGCCGTATGGTAGGATTCTGCCATTTCGATACGACCATTTAGTAGCATTTTCTCAGAGGTGATGAATCATGAAATATCAGAGACTGGAGGATCTGCGCACGGACCGCGATCTGACGATCCGCCAGGTTGCCGACTATCTCGGCTGCAACCGCGATGTGTATACCCGATATGAAAAAGGCGTCCGGCAGCTGCCGATCTCCATTGCCATCCGTCTGGCGGAGCTGTATCAGGTCAGTCTGGATTATCTGGTCGGCATCAGCGATGAGAAGCGGCCGTATGGATCCTGACTTTCCGGTGTCTCCGCCGCAGCAAAAGCAGGAGGACAGTTTTTCTTCTCCCTGTCCTCCCTGTTTTGCTTTTTCGTTTACAGATTCTGCAGATATTCCATCATCCGCGTTTCGCTGAGTTTCCATCCGTCCGGCTCCCCGCAGAGATACAGCGTAAAATGCCCGCACGGGACTCCGTTTTCCAGGTGGATGCCGGTATACAGTTCTACAATGAGGAGTTCTTCTGCTTTTTCTTCATATATATTAGTGATCTGATAGATGCGCTCTCCCTTTTCGTCCACCGGCCATTCTTTCTTCAGCACATCCCTCAGACGGCTCTCCCGCCCCTGCGCTTCGCATTCTTCCTCCCGGCTGATCATTTTTTCAAACGCTTCCGGCGTCTCCATCCGTTCCACTATATTCTGGACAAAATCTTCTATTTCTATTCTTTCTGCTTTTCCCATTCGTTCCCCCATTTCTGCCGTACATATTTTTCTGTTTTCTGCACAGGCTGTCTTCACCCGCCGTTTCTCTCTCCCGCCCCATTCTCCAATTTGCGACCATATGATCTGATTTAACTTTGTTCATCCAACCGTTTGGTAGTATGGGTTTGAATCTGAAAGGATGGTACAACGTATGAAATACCAGAGAATTGAAGATATGCGGATCGATCAGGATCTCACCATCAAAGAGATTTCTGCCCTGCTCGAATGCAACCGCGACGTCTATTCCCGCTACGAAAAAGGAATCCGCGACATCCCGATCGACTATGTGATCCGGCTTGCACGGTTCTATGACTGCTCGGTCGACTATCTGCTGAGTGTCTCCAGTAAAAAGAGAAAATTCGGCGATTAATTTTTTTATTGTTGTCTTTTTTATTTTTGTGTTTTTCGTTTTGATACGACCGTTTGGTCGTATTTTATATTATAATGGTATTCTTATTTTGCGTCAATTCTGAACAAGAAGGAATCAAAATCGGACGCAAAAAAGCGTGCCGGAAAGTTTTCTGTCGCTTTTCCGGCACGCTTTTTTTCATGCTCTTTTCTTCTTTTTTATTTCTGATTTTTTATTCTTCCATGTCATCCAGGCTCTTCTTCAGTGTGATCATTTTGTCACGCAGCTCGGCGGCCATTTCGAAGTTGAGTTCGGCGGCAGCGGCTTTCATCTGTTTCTGTACCTGGCCGATCAGTTTTTCCAGTTCTTCGCGGCTCATGGACTCCGGGTCTTTTTCCATCTTTTCTTCTGTCTTTGCCACTTCTTTCGAAATGCTGATGAGATCGCGGACGGCTTTTTTGATGGTGGTCGGAGTGATGCCGTGTTCTTTGTTGTAGGCTTCCTGCAGGGCACGGCGGCGCTTCGTCTCGTCGATTGCGAGGCGCATGGAATCGGTCATCACATCGGCGTACATGATAACATGGCCCTCGCTGTTTCGTGCGGCACGGCCGATGGTCTGGATCAGGGAGGTTTCGGAACGCAGGAAACCTTCTTTATCGGCATCCAGGATCGCCACGAGTGTGATTTCCGGGATGTCGAGACCCTCACGCAGAAGGTTGATGCCGACGAGCACATCGAAGACATCGAGACGCATATCACGGATGATCTCGGTCCGTTCCAGGGTGTCGATATCGGAGTGCAGGTAGCGCACGCGGATGCCGGCCTCTTTCATATAGTCGGTCAGATCCTCTGCCATACGCTTCGTCAGCGTCGTCACGAGAACTTTGTTGTGTTTTTCAGTTTCTTTCTTTACTTCCGAAATCAGATCGTCGATCTGTCCCTCCACCGGGCGCACCTCGACATCCGGGTCGAGAAGGCCGGTCGGGCGGATGATCTGTTCGGCGCGCAGCAGCTCGTGGTCTGCCTCGTAGTCGCCCGGCGTGGCAGATACGAAGAGGATCTGATCGATCCGGTCCTCGAACTCGCCGAAGTTCAACGGGCGGTTGTCTTTTGCGGACGGCAGACGGAATCCATAGTCCACCAGCGTCGATTTCCGCGACTGGTCGCCGGCATACATGCTGCGGATCTGCGGAACAGTCTTATGCGACTCATCCACGATGATGAGGAAATCATCTCCGAAATAATCCATCAGTGTGTAGGGCGCTCGCCTGGCTTTAATCCGGAGAGGTAACGCGAATAGTTTTCGATGCCGGAACAGATGCCGGTTTCTTTGAGCATCTCAATATCGAAATTGGTCCGCTCCTCGATGCGCTGGGCCTCGATCAGTTTTCCCTCGTGCTTGAAGAACTTCACCTGCTCTTCCATATCCTTTTCAATCTCGCCTGTTGCTTTCAGGATCGTGTCCATCGGCACAACATAGTGGGAGGCAGGAAAGATTGCGATGTGGTTCAGTTCACATAAGATTTCACCCGTCAGCGTATCGATCTGCACCAGACGGTCAATCTCATCCCCGAAGAACTCGACGCGCACCGCCTTGTCCGTCTCCTCCGCCGGAAAAATCTCCAATACATCACCGCGCACGCGGAACGTACCGCGGTGGAAATCCATATCATTCCGGTCATACTGAATATCAATCAACTGCCGGATCACATCGTCCCGGTCCTTTTCCATTCCCGGGCGGAGCGAAATAATCATCTCCATGTAGTCCTTCGGGCTTCCGATTCCATAGATACACGAAACACTGGAAACCACAATGACATCGTTCCGCTCACTCAGTGCAGAAGTCGCGGAAAGCCGCAGCTTATCAATCTCATCGTTCCGCGCAGAGTCCTTCGCAATATACGTATCCGAAGACGGCACGTAAGCCTCCGGCTGGTAGTAGTCGTAGTAGGAGACAAAATATTCTACTGCATTCTCAGGGAAGAATTCCTTAAACTCACCGTACAGCTGTGCTGCAAGTGTTTTATTGTGCGCTATGATCAAGGTTGGCTTATTTAACTGTGCAATAACATTTGCCATGGTAAAGGTCTTGCCGGAACCTGTAACGCCCAGCAAAGTCTCGCATTGATTGCCTTCTTGAAAGCCTTTGACCAGTTTTTCGATTGCCTGGGGCTGGTCGCCTGTAGGCTGGTATTCGGAGTGTAATTTGAATATTTGTTGTGAATTCTGCAAAAAAGCACCTCCTGGTTTTTATATCAAAAAAGTTCGTCTATCAGTCAGAAATTCGTCGAAGCACATTCTCTGATTTTAGCCGAATATGCCTCTCGACGAATTCTGTTCACCACCCGATATTTTATAGACTGATAAAAAGTAGTAAAACTAACGTGGACGAATTAACACTCAAATGTAAGAGATATTATATCATGGAAATTTAAAATTGTATATATGATACGAACATTAGTTCTTCAAAAATTCATTTACATTTATCATTGTATCCAGAACAATTTCCGTATCCAGCTCCTTCTTTTCCGGTAATACTTCTTCCATATAAGAAAGCAATTCCGGCGGAATCTCCTCAGCTATAATATTTCCATTGTGGTATGGGGAGCATCCGTTGCGCTTATTAGAATAATATACTTTTACATAAAATATCCCTCAGGGCTTCAAACCCTGAGGGGCATCCTCGTTCATTTCAATTTTCCTTTTGTTTTTCAAGCTGTTCCATACAATATTTTTCTGCCAGAATTATAAATTCATCTGCAACTGAAATCTGCCGTTCTGATTCTTCTTTACTTGCAATATAAAAATCATCATAATCGCTGGCATGGCGAATCTCTTCTGCCTGTCCGATTTTCCTTCCCATTTCTCTTGGAAACACTGATGTTTTCACATAATCCTTATTGAAGTTAGCCACAGCATCCTTATGCCTTTTATATGCTTTACCGCTTACAGCATGTACTGCATTAATTGCATGAAAAATAGAATAGTATGCCCTGTTATTGGCTCCTTTATAATCTTCAATAGAAAATAATGCTCTTGCTGATTTCAGATCATTTCGGGCTGTTTCCAGACGATATAACACCAGATCCCGTCTAGTACCGATTTCCTGATTATGCTGCTCCATACAAAACTACCCCTTCTTTATGAATATTGGAATAAAATGGATAGTTCACAATCCACTTGTTAAAATGTGCTTCACTTTTTGCAATAGGCTTAATATCCGTGTCATAATCCATATTAAAGTCATAGGTCATGTACGAGAGCTGTTGTGCATATGCCTTTAATTCCAGATCTGACATATCTACCAGAATCATAATGTCCACATCAGAATCCGGACGGAAGTCACCCCTTGCATAAGAACCATAAAGTATTATCTGACGTACATGGGAACCATAAATCTTCTTGACCTCTTCCACATACTGTTTAATTAAATCCTGCATAATCTTTGGCATACATCATCACCTCATTTTCTGCTGATAATACTATAAGTTTCTCGATTCACAAATCTTTCTTCTTGATTTTATTATAACCAGTTTACCTTCGTTTCTCAATCAGTATTTTCCATGTATCAATTTTACTACTTTCTTCGACGAATTTTGTTCACCGTTATAGCCAATCCATCATGTCCATTTACTTTTAACGCATCGTTTATTATGCTTTATATAGTATTATTTTACCTTTCCAAATCAATATATGGTATGCAAATTAATATCAAGATACTAGGAGACAAAGTATTCCACTGCGTTTTCCGGGAAGAATTCCTTAAACTCACCATACAGCTGTGCTGCAAGTGTTTTATTGTGCGCTATGATCAAGGTTGCTAAGCCCCATTAACAAGGCAAAGACCATCTGCATATGGATCCGTGTCTCCTTCGATGCTTCCAGCAACAGTTTAGCATCGTAATACCCAATTGCCACCTTTAAAAAGATAACTGTATCTTTTTTTCATAAATATTAATAATTCTTCCTATAAATAAGGCTGTCAGTATGGTTCCTATACCAAGACCATAAAAATGGGTATGATTAATTAAACATAAAATAATAGTGACAAACACAAGTGTAATATCAAAAGTATTTTTCACTATTGAAAAAGGAAAAGAGAAGACTTCTGAAATAGTTTTTACAATACCATCAGTTGGTGTTAAAATAAGATTTGTTTTCACGCTTAAAAATACGCCCATTGCAGTAATGAACATCGTCATAATAAAACAAATAACCCTTAAGTATAAACTTAACGATAATGTAGGAATTATAAAATCATATAAATCAGTCAACCAACCAAAAGCAAACGATAACGGAATTTCTAAAATAAAAGTAACTGTGATCTTTTTGGATAAAATACATTGAATAATAACAAATATTAAGTAACAGATAATAGAAGCTGTTCCTAAAGAAATGTTATAGATTTGTGATATTGAATACATCACAGAACTAAAAGCAGCAACTCCTAAATCAAAGCGAACATTTAATACAACAGCAAAAGCTATTAAATTCAAACCAAGAAAATACAAAAAATATTTTTTCATTCTTATTACCTCATCATGTCTATGGTACTGTAAGCCACCAGAACCGGAGATTCTGCCTTGATGGCACACTTATAAAAAGCCCAAAGGTCTTGATTTCAAGGCTTTCAGGCTTAAGTTAACCCCAGCGGAGTCTGTTGTGTTTATCTTACTGGAATTTCACCTTCATCTATCAGTCTGTCTGGGGAAAATACAATACGGATTCTTCCGTCTGTCGCAACCTTGCAATCTCCGTCAAACGCATTCTTACCGCCATCCTCGATTTTCGCAGTTCCTGAAAGGATATTCTCACAGATGCGTATCGCTGTATTCATGATGCTATGATCCATGGAACCAACGAAAGGCATTCCCGCATATCCCACATGGCCATTAAAATTGCGGTCAAATTCACTTTCATAGGACTTGATTTTATCCAGAGCTCCCAATAGTGTATTAATACTGTCTCTGCAGAGCAGATTACCATTGCAGGCATCTCCAGAAAACAGGATTCGCTCTTTCCGATCAAGGAAACAACAGCCTCCCGATGTATGACCCGGTGTCTCAATTACCTCGATACTGCGTCCCCCCAGCTCAAACACCATTCCCTCCTTCAAAGGAAGACATTTTGGCATCTTTTGTATCCGCCGGATATCCGCAGGGCTACAGTCATACACATCGTAAGCTCCCATATTTCCCAAAAGTTCCACATAATCTGCGATGCTATCATAATTTATCGGTTTAAGACTATCCTCATCTTTTTCGTGAATATATACCTCTTCAAACTGAGCAGCTCCTCCGATATGATCCGGATGTCCATGTGTCAGCACTACATCATAGGGAAGCGGAGTCAGCCAGGAAATCAGCTTTTTCAGGTCTGTCATTCCGACACCCGTATCGATGAGTAATGCACGTTCCGTACCTTTTAACAAAAACATGGCTGTCATACCAGCCTCATTGATAACCCAGGTGTCTTTTGCAATCTCCGTCACCTGATATGTAGTCAGCTTTGCCATATGCATTCCATCCTTTCCGCATCAGTGCATAAATACATTTTCTGCATCCTCATCTAATGGTACAGTAAATGCCGGAGCATGTTTAACAAGAAGCTCCATCAGCCTGTGGTCATAATTATCTTTAACTTCGCAGATATTGTCAAAAATCATAATTGCCTCTTTACCTGGCTCACATACCGGCCACTGCGGAAGAGAAGGAACGGAAGGATTTCCGTATCTCGCAAAGTTTATCCAGGCACCACATATTCTCTCCTGCAGGCGGTCTGTTTCTCCCGGCACATTGCAGATAGGAATTCGGTCAATATTATGGAAAACAAACGGGATTTCAGAGCAATGCCATGCCAGTTTTCCTCCCTCATATGGGAATTCATAATTAAACATGTAGGAATATACGGGAGCTTCCTTATGTACTGACTTCTTCGCAATGAAATCTTTCGATGCATAACGGAAAATATAATCCAGCGACAGAACATCTACAAGGCGATTATTCGGATATGCTTTTTCGAATTCTGCTGCAATCTCTTCTGCATCCTCCTGAAAGCATTTTTCCAGAAGTTTCATCGTTTCCTCACGGGTCAGTTCATCCCTATTCTCCAGAACCGGCTTGAAATCAAATTCTCCAAAAACGCTACCCACTATCACCGGAATCTTTTTTGCTCCATCGGTAAATCCTACTCTGCGCGGATCACCGGCATACCATGAATTTGCTCTCGGCTCTCCTCCCACGTAGAGTCCTTTCTCCTGCAGCTTGGGTGACACCTTATTATATGCTTCCGCAAGGAAATAGTAAGGAATCGTTTCCAAATCCTCAACGGATTCCAACTTCAATTCCGTCAGAAGGGCCTCCACAATTGCGGTACCGTCATCCTCTGCCTCTTTTTTACCTTCTTCTATTACGCCGCTCTGGATAATCCCCTTATGGAATAAACCTTCTGCAGCCGGTGTATTCATCAGGGAATAAACTTTCATTCCACCACCGGACTGACCAAACAGGGTTACATTACCTGGATCTCCGCCAAAACCAGCAATATTGTCCTGAATCCAATGAAGGGCTGCGACCATATCTGCATTTCCCACATTAGCAGAATTGTAGTATTTTTCCCCATAAGCAGATAAATCAAGATATCCCAAAATATTCAGACGATGGTTCAATGACACGACAACCACATCTCCGTACTCACTCAGATGATCTCCCTCATACGCCACCTGTTCAATGGATGAGCCTGCAAAGAATCCACCTCCGTGCAACCATACCATAACCGGTTTTTTTGCTTCCGGATCCAGACTCTGTGTCCAAATATTCAGATACTGACAATTCTCATCCATTGGCCAGTAACGATGTGGGATCATAACCTCCATCAACGGATGATCCTGCATCAGCATAGGACACACATAACCGTAGGCCAGAGCATTTTTAATACCTTTCCATGGTTTTACCTCTCTGGGCATTTGAAAGCGATCAGCATCAGCATACTTGATGCCATGGAAAGTGTATGTAGAATTCATCTTAAATCCCCGTATCTTACCCGCCTTAGTCTGAACTACCGGTTCTGCCTTACTACAGTAAAACAATCTCCCATTCTGTATTCCACCTTTCTTTAGTAATTTTATGTATATCTTATTTCATTACCATTTTGTCATTTTTTTGTTACCGTTTTATTACATCTCTATCTCCACATACAGTTTGCATATTGGTCTCTTCCTGTATTGCAGCCCGATACTGAGAGGGAGTCATATGATAATGCTTTTTAAACGCACGAAAAAAGTTTTCCGTATTTTCATATCCAATCTCTTTTCCGACTTCAGTCATCCTCTCATTTTCTAAACTTTTTCACCTCATTATACAATAATTGTTGATACCCATCTACTATAATCCCATACATTTCAGAATGATCCGAAGATTATGGACTGCACATCTTTGCACATCTCCGAGACACAGACGAGGTTTCTTATCCAAATGTCCTTTGTACCCGATTGCTCTGCCATCATCTAAAATAAAAGCAACTTCCTCATTGGCCGGGCATATCTTTGGCACAAAGCTTGCCGGATCATTGAAAAATGTTTTCATATCATTTGCCTGCATGTAGACTTTTTCCCCATCAACCAAAATCTCTCCATCCTTCATCTCGGCAGTATGTCCTTCACCCAGAGGTGCCATGACTGTATCCGGTCCTTCCGGATCAACCGTAAAGGAATTCCAGCGGGCTGCAAAAACCGGTGCAAATGGTACTTCCTGCACCATAATTACCTGCCCACGTTCATCAAACTCCGGCATAACTGTTCTCACAGCCTGAAGAATATTCATGGCCCTTCCTTTTCCTCCCGGCATAATCAAATCATTTCCGGCATGCATGGATTTCCAGGGTGTACTGCTGCCTCCGTTCCAATCAGTCATGATCAGACCTTCAAATCCCCATTCTCCGCGGGCAAGATCCGTACATAAGTCATAACTATCTGCTGTAGGAACACCGTTGATCAGATTGTAGGAACTCATGATAGACAACGGCTGAGATTCCTGAATAGCAATTTTATAGGGTTCCAGATAAATTTCCCTCAGTGCCCGCTGACCAATCACAGAATCCACAGCATTCCGATTCGTCTCCTGATTATTAGCTGCATAATGCTTAATGCATCCACCTCCTCCTGGCAGGCTCTGAAGGCCGCGTACCATTGCTGACGCCATCTTTCCAGATATGAGAGGATCTTCAGAAAAATATTCAAAATTTCGTCCGCACATAGGATCACGCTGAATATTCATTCCTGGTCCCAGAAGCAAATCAATCCGCATTGCCTGCATATCTGCTGCCATTCCGCATCCTACCTGTTCCAAAATTTCCGGATCAAAAGACTGAGCAAGAAGCGTACCCACCGGCCATGCCGTACAGTAATGGTATACCTGCCTCTTTTCCCCCGATTCCAGATCGGTTGCCTCAAACTGCTGTGTGATACGCACACCGCCCGGACCGTCTGCCAATACAATAGAAGAAACACCATAACTTTCCAGTGCGTGTGTTGTTTCCCCTGCCGCTCCAGGTACAGATTCCGAACTGGCTCCAATCACAGGATTGTTCTCATCCTGCACACCCCAGCCTGTACCACAGCAAAGATCCGCCAATTGTGCAGCATCAAGCTGTGCAGCAAATTCTTCCATTGACACTCTGCCCGAAGCCACATCATTCAGCTTCCATTCTTTCTTTTCCACATACCGTACTGTTTCGTAAGGCATAACCGGCTGATAGCTGGTATCTGTCGCATATGTAACCACCTTTTCATCGCTATAGGCTGAACGCGAATCCAGCGTTTCCGGTATCTGCACAGCCAGAAGAACCGGTACATCCTTCCATATAGTTTCATCCTTTCGGTCAGTTAACCCCTTCTTTTCCTCCAAAGTTTCCGTTAACGGAAGCTCCACCAATACCTGTTCTGTCAAAGCAGTTTGTTCCAGCCGAATCTTGCACACCGGTTTTGTATCTCTGGAAGAAGTACCGATACGCACTCCATAATCTCCTTTTGACAGAATATAACCTCCTGCATTTTCACTATAAGATGCAAGATTACGCAGCGGTATGCGGATTTTGATATCTTCCTTTTCGCCCGGTGCCAGTAACATCGTTTTTTGGAAACCTTTCAGCTCCTGTTCCGGCATATCCATCTCCGATACCGGTGCAGAAACATATGCCTGCACAACTTCACGTCCGGCAAACGCTCCTGTGTTTTCTACTGTTACGCCAAGAACCAGTGTATCCTCATCCAGCGATGCCTCCAGATTTCCCAGTGCAAATGTCGTATAGGAGAGTCCATAACCAAAAGGATAACCCGGATCAACATTAAATGTATCAAAGTAACGATAGCCTACATAAATTCCTTCCGTATATACTGCTTTATTAAAATCCTGAAGGAAATTGCCTGCCGTAGGATAATCTTCATATTTTTTTGCCCAGGTTGCGGTCAGCTTTCCTGACGGTGTTGCCTTACCTGTGAGAATATCGGTAACGGCGGCTCCTCCCTCCTGTCCTGCCTGCCCCATGAGAAGAATAGCATCCGCACAAGCCGCCTCCAGATCCTGCACCGATATGGAGCCCGGAACATTCAGCACCAGTACCAATGAGGAAAAAGCTGACCGCAGCTTTTTAAGATTATCCATCTCCACTGCAGAAAGCCTGTAATCTCCAATTTCATACTTTTTATCCCCAATGGATACTTCTTTTTTCATGAAACGATCATTTCCCTCACCGGAATTTCTCGAAATGACACAAATAGCAGTTTCTGTTTCTTTTGACATATTCTTCCCAGTTTTTCTGTTGTCAGCGGTTCCTCCGGAAACGCAAAAACACTCATGACCTGGTCCTTCATCTCTCTTTTGGCCAGATCATAGCATCTGGCCCACGCCATCTGCTGTTCCCGGTTCACAATCTCAAAACCTTCTGTTTCCATAGCATTCAGAATATTAATATGATAACGCAGAGACTGATCCACATCCTGATCACCACCGCCGGAAAGACCGCCGTTAAAAGGATCTCCCGATCCCGTTCCGCCGCGGATTGTTCTGGCAGCTCCGTTTCCAAACAAGGCAATCTTTCCCCTGCCCTTTAACGGAAGAACCCCATTTATGTTTTTTAAAAGTACCATTCCCTGCGTCGCCGCTTCTCTCGATATTGCAGCACCGCTGATCTCACGTTCGGACATCGGCGGATATATCGTATTACTTTTCATATTTTTTCCCTGCCTTTCATTTCTATTCCCCTCTTATCCATTTATGAAAAGAACCTGACTCCTTACGAATCAGGTCCCTTTATCAGTTTCCATATTTTTGTTTATGAAATTTTTTCTGCCAGGAAATCTGTCATCATCTGTTCTGTTTCTTCCAATCCATTAGCCTCATAATCCGCAATCAGCTTATCCCAGTTTGCATCAAAATTATCTACACTTTCTGTCACGCACTTAATCAGTCCCGGCCATGCAATCTCATTCAGAATTTCCACATTGTTCGTAATCTCCTGCGGTGTCGCATATGCCCAAAGTGGGGAATACGGCGGTGTTTCGAATTCATCTGGCTGCGGGAAGATATCGGTCAGCATCTCTACATTCCATGCTTCACAAGCTGCCTTCTGCTCCTCGTTATACTCTGCAATTACAGATTCTCTCGTAACAGGTGTGTAAGGATTACCATTTTCATCCACTGCACCGTCTCCATAAATCGGAAATCCCGTATAATTGCCAATACCAGTATTTTTTCCGTAATCCGGATCAGAACTTGCTTTTGCAATCTCTTCTTCCGTACGATATCTCATTCCATTCTCATCTACAAAATAGTTTTCTCCTTCAACACCCCATTTGTAAAGTACTGCACCCTCATCGGAGCAGAGATAATCAAGGAATTTAATTGCACGAACCGGATCCTCACAGTCCTTTGTGATTGCCAGTCCGTATCCAACCTGAAGACCCTGATACATCAGTGTGGGTGCCTTCGTCTCAGCATCAATTGTCACAGGAAGCGGACAATATGTTTTATCCAGTTTTCCTTCTGCTTTCAATGTTGCTTCCGCCTGTCCATAATGCCAAAGTGCATCAGTAATAGCTACAACACGTCCGCTGGCAAGCTTTGCAATGTAATCGTCATCTGTCTGTGTTGCAAAGTTTGGATCCAGAATTCCCTCATCATACATACGACTCAGCCATCTGAAATATTCTTTTTCTTTATCACTCACATGCTTGTAAATGCAGTTATAGTTATCATCAACAAGCCAGGAACCGTTATCCGGTGCACCATCAGCAATAAATCCAGCGGGATTACTGAGTGTAATGAGCCAGTGCCAGTCAGCAGCACTCATGGAAATACCAATGGTATCCAGACCATCATCGGTTTTAGGATGTGCTGCCAGGTACTGCTTGATCAGGGCTTCATACTCCTCCAGAGTCTTAGGATATTCATAATTATTTTCCTTAAGAGCTGCGTACTGTATCTGGCAGTTTCCTCCGGTTGCCAAAATCTGGTATCCTACACCAGCATAAGAAAGCTGATATATTCCTTCATCTCCAGAACCCCATTTCAGCTTTTCAAACTCATCGCCGTACATTTTTTTAATATTTGGACCATATTCCTCGATCAGATCTGTCATATCAATAAGTGCACCTGCCTCATACAGACTGTTTACACTTTGCTTAGCATAAATCATATCTGGATATTTGTCCTCAGCAATCATCAAAGATATATCCTCGTCAGGATCGCCTGTACTGGATACCGGATAGGAAATATCCAAAGTCACACCTGTGGCTTCAGTAATCGCCTGAGCAACAGGATTTTCCCAGTTACCATTTTTTCCGTCTGCATTGTAGTACTTGAAAGTTATAGGTGACAAATCATCCTTACTGTCCCCAGTACTGCTCTCGCTGTTTTCATTCTTGCTGCTTTCGCTCTTACTGCTTTCCGTATCCTTGGAGCCACATCCTGCCACTGTTCCAACGCAGAGTGCTGCTACCATAAGCAGAGCTAAAATTTTCTTCCTTTTCATGTTATTCCTCCCTATATTCTTAGAAAGTCCTACTATAAGGCCAAACATTTGAGATTTTACAATACCTCTATTATTTGTCTCTCATTGCAATAACTCTCCAAAATTATTTTAGATTTTCACGCGCGTTTTTACTTATCTAAAAGATATCATGGATAGTATATTGGAAGATATAGAAGAATTAACCTTTAAATTTAGAAATATTGACTAATCATTTTTGTAAAAAAGGTACACCCGTGCGAACCTTGAAAATTTCATATAAAACAATAAATTTATGTCAGGAAATGGTATAATGATCTCAGATTATTTGTGAGGTGATCCCATGTCTTTTGCTAAGAATGAATAATTTCTTATTCACAGAAGAAGGGACCAGGGTTATCAGCTGTCCTGCCGGAAATGCCCCGAAAAGCTGCAGCTATATCAAGCAGACAGGGCAATGCCGGTCAGAGGACTTTTAGCCACAAAGCTTCGGTTCGGAATTAAACTTGCGGCATTGAATTTTAAGAAACTGTCAGCATATCTGGACAGTCTGGATCAGTGCGCCTTACTTTCAGCAAACAGCTAAAAAAGCAACAAAGAATCTGAATGTATGTTAATGGAAAACACTACTAATATGAAATATTTGTTGTCTTATATGAAATTTTCAAGGTACGTTAGTTAATGAGTTACTATAAAACGAGTGTTTTGACACCCATATCATACTTATTAGACATTTTTAAATTAATCTGATATACTTTACATGAGTTCTCGCAATGAGAATACTACACATATCTCTATGGGATACAGAAATGCGTACTACGTTTATTGATGACGGAAAATAATCACTCTCTCCTATTTGATTGAAATCCAGACAGGGAGGTATAACGAATGAAAGATTATGGAATTTATGAAAAAGTAAAACTAAACGGAATCGTTCCTGGACGATTGATTCGCCATACCCGGGCGGACAGTGCAATCATAAAAAGTCACTGGCATCCAGAGTTGGAAATAAATACGGTTTTTGAAGGCTCTTCCCGCTTCTTTATAAATGGAAGAATTGAAGATGTAACGCCTTCACATGTTGTTGTGATAAACAGCAGAGAAGTCCATTCGTCTATCCCTTTTTTTCCACAGGGCGGGATCTGCGTTACAGGGGTTACGATACAAATCAGCTACGATTTTCTAAAAAAAGTGATTCCAGATTATGATAACTGTTACTTTATTCTTAACAATATGGCAGAACGGAAGATACAGTTACTTCTTGAAGAAATGAATAAGAAATGTAAAACACAAGATGCAGCATATATGAATATTTATGCAATCAAACAAATTTGTGAAATTGTGTATATTCTTGCAACAGAATGTTGTATGAAACGGGAAAAGTTCGAAGCGACAAGTTCGGAAAGTTTTCAGCGTTTTGAACATGTTCTTAATTATGTTCATGAAAACTACAGCAGCAATCTCAAGACCAGTGAAGTAGCAGAACGTTTTTTCTTCTCCAAAGAATATTTTTGCCGTTTATTCAAAAAAAATACAGGTATGACATTTAATCAGTATGTGACACAGTGCAGGGTTATTCATGCAGAACAATTGCTTAAGGACACAAACACACGGATCTCTGAAATCGCTCAGGAGGTGGGCTTTTCGGATGAGGGAAGTTTTATCGCTCAGTTTAAAAAATATTATTCGAAAACCCCTGGAAATTATAGAAAAATGATAACAAAAAATCCATTTTATGATTAGGGGGTCAAAAGATACACCCGTGCGAACCTTGAAAATTTCATACAAAACAACAAATTTATGTCAGGAAATGGTATCATGATCTCAGATTATTTGTGAGGTGATCCTATGTCTTTTGCTAAGAATGAATAATTTCTTATTCACAGAAGAAGGGACCAGGGTTATCAGCTGTCCTGCCGGAAATGCCCCGAAAAGCTGCAGCTATATCAAGCAGACAGGGCAATGCCGGTCAGAGGACTTTTAGCCACAAAGCTTCGGTTCGGAATTAAACTTGCGGCATTGAATTTTAAGAAACTGTCAGCATATCTGGACAGTCTGGATCAGTGCGCCTTACTTTCAGCAAACAGCTAAAAAAGCAACAAAGAATCTGAATGTATGTTAATGGAAAACACTACTAATATGAAATATTTGTTGTCTTATATGAAATTTTCAAGGTACGTTAGTTAATGAGTTACTATAAAACGAGTGTTTTGACACCCATATCATTTATAAAAATGACTGGTCAATATTACTAAATTCAAAGGTTAATTTTCCTATATCTTACAATATACTATCTATGATATCTTTCAGATAAGTAAAAGCGCGCGTAAAAAACTTAAAATAATCTTGGAGGATTATCACAATGAGAGATAAGAATAATGGAGAGATTGCAAAATCTCAAATGTTTGGATACGCACTTTTTGGCTGTGGAGCTAATTGTCTGGGTGGTATTCTTGGTTCTTTTTAACACTGTATCTGACCGACAATCTGCTGTTGTCCATGTCGTTTATTGCTTTTATGATGTCTGCCGGACGTATTATCAACGCAGTGACAGAATTTTCAAGCGGTTTTATCATTGACCAGACACACACTTTGTCTCTGTGTAAATATGACGCTCAAGCTGCAAATAATGGCATTGCACAATCTTCTGTCACCCTGTTTGCTGAAAGATGCGGATATGCAGTCGTTCCTTTGGTCTGTAGCATTTTGTTAGTTTTGATTAGTAACTTTATGAATCCAGATGAAGAAGTTATAAAATTGAGAAATACCCAATAAAGGAGAGAATTCTAATGACACAATTATTCAATAAATTTTATATTCCTGAAGATGTAGGCATTTCCTCTGTAGCTATTGCCCAGTTTCTGAAAGAATGTGATGAAATAAATTATAAATTGCGGACTCTTCATATTGTTCGCCATGATAAAGCGATAGCAGAAGTTTCCAAATATCCGTTTTGTGCACTTGATAAAAGATTGGTATATTCCGTAAGCAAAACATTTACATCCACGGCTATAGGGATTGCGGTAAAAGAAGGTTTGTTGCGGGTAGATGATTTCCTTCTTGATTATTTTCCGGAATGTCGAGATTTGGACATGGATGATGCAGCCCGTACCATAAAAATTTGCCATCTTTTGACTATGAGTACGGGTCATGGCGTGGATACAGTGGGAGATATGTGCAATGGCATAAGACCCTGGCCGGAAATCTTTTTTACCAGAAAAATAGTATATGAGCCAGGAACTCATTTTGTCTATAATCCGGAGGAACTTATATGCTGTCAGAACTTATCAGCGTGTGACTGGCATGTGCCTGAAAGATTGGTTACAGACGCATCTATTTGATCCTCTGGAGATTACAGATGTCAGTTGGGATAAACATGGAGATGTTAACACTGGAGCATGGGGGCTTTTGATTGCTCCACGTGATCTCACAAAACTGGGACTTTTGTACTTACATAAAGGTGTTTACAATGGCATACGCATTCTCACGGAAGAATGGGTTACGGAGGCATCATACCCCCACATTTCCACAAACGTGCAGGGATGTGCTGGATGGGGCCGCCACTATGGATATCAAATTTGGGAGAACAGTCCGGGGAGCTATCGTGCTGATGGAGCATTTGGCCAGTATTGCATGGTATTTCCGAAAATGGATATGGTTATTACAACTACTGCTGAAGAAACGGATGGAAGCAGAATTTTCCCTCTGATTGAAAAGTATATCCTTAATAACATAACTGAGCAGCCGAAACCTCGTGATGCATGGTGTTACCAATACATGAAAAACGTAATGAACCAGTGGGAAACTCCTGTTGTATATTCGCCGAGTGCTTCTTATCTAATGCATATGCTTCAGGGAAAAGAATTTGATTTACGCAGTCGTACATCAGATGAAAAACATACTCTTCGCTTTGAAATTGGCAACAGCCGTATGGAGTTTGTAATCGATGAAATGCAGACTATTCACAGTTCCTGTACTGTTGATTTGTTTGGAGAAACCGCATATGCAATTGAAATTCCGTCAAATAGCCCACTTATTGGAGACGAACAGAGAAACCGTATTTGGAAATATGCTGCCCATCACAGTTGGGTAGACCAGAGTACCCTTCTTTTGACTATATGCTGGCAGGAAACCGGCATTCACAAACATGGAAATTCTATTTTCATGAAAATACCTTGACTTTGATTGTCACAGATAGTACTAAAGGAATGTTTGAATTGTCTGGTGCGGTGAGTGACCGGAATGTAAGATTTGCTGATATGATTTTTGATGGTGCTTTTAGATAGAAACACGTAAAAATACTCCGGGGATTTTTATTTTTCCCCGGAGTATTTCTGTCAATATCATCATCTCTTCCTTCAATAAACGCCAGGATATCATCCAGTGATCTGTCACTATGAGAATACGCTTCATAAAGAGTAGTTTTTATCTTTTCAGATTTTCCGTATTATCCTTCTTCTTTTCCGGTATACTTCTTCCATTTGACACTCCCCACAGCAAGGGGTTTTACGACGCATTGGATAAGCAGCAAGCTTTCGGATCACGCCATTATCCCTTACAGAATAATGGATTGCATCGATGTAGAGAATAGGATAGACCTCGTCCAGTGGCCGGTTCTGCCAGTCTTCAATCCGTGGCAGAATCTTATCCGTCACATCAGAAATTTGAACGCAAAGCAAAAAAATTCCCCCGCACCAGCTACTTCCGGTACAGGGGATTTGTCATACTTTATTTTGTTTTCTTCTTTAAAAATCCAATCGATGTCTTACAGATCAGTTTATCGAAAATCATAAACATTGCCGGCAGAATCAGGATAACAACGACCATACTGATGATCGCGCCCCGCGCAAGCAGGGTACAGATGGAACCGATCATCTCAACCTGAGAGTAGCAGGCTACACCGAAGGTTGCGGCAAAGAAACTCAGGCCACTGCTGATGATGGACGGCATACTGGTCTTATGCGCAATACTGATAGCTTCTTTTTTGTCTTTTCCATTCTGGCGCTCTTTCTGATAACGGGTTGTCATCAAGATCGCGTAGTCCACGGTTGCACCGAGCTGAATCGCTCCGATTACGATGCTGGCCACGAATGGAAGGCTGGTTCCCTGATAATACGGGATTGCCATATTCAGCATAATTGCAAACTCGATGACTGCTACCAGAATAATCGGCAGAGAAATCGATTTGAAGATCAGCAGAATGATGATAAAGATTGCACCAATGGAAAGCACGTTTACGTTGACAAGGTCAGCATCGGTAACATCCTGCAAGTCTTTCATCAACGGTGCTTCACCGATGACCATTCCATTTTTATCGTAGGATTTTACGATTTTGTCAATCGCTTTGACCTGTTCGTTTACTTCATCTGTTGCGGACTCATATTCAGAGCTCACAAATGCAAGCTCATACTCATCGCTCTGCAGCATGCTTCGGAGATTTTCCGGGATCATGGATTCCGGAATCGTCGGTCCAAGCAGGGAACTCATGCTGATGGTCGATTTGACACCTTTTACGTTGCCGATCTCATCCATCATTTTCTTTTTCTGTTTGGAGTCCATATCGCGGTCCATCATGACGATGTGCATGTTGCTGACGTTGAACTGCGCTTTTACTTCATCGTTTGCCACGTTACAGTCCAGGGTAGATGGAAGGGAACGTGCGATGTTGTAATAAATCTGGGTATGATTGTTTCCGTAGATCGACGGGAACAGCAGAACCAGGAAGATCACAACCCATACTTTATAATGTTTGGTGATAAAGGCGGACGGTTTATCCAGGCTTTTTACCAGCGGTTTGTGTCTCGTTTTCTCAATTGCCTTGTCAAATACCAGAACCATGGCCGGCAGGACGGTAACACAGCAGACAACGCCGATCAGAACGCCTTTTGCCATAACAATACCAAGGTCGCGGCCAAGGGAAAAGGTCATAACGCAAAGTGCCAGGAAACCGGCTACGGTGGTAACGGAGCTTCCGGCTACGGATTTGAACGTGTTGGCGATTGCATGGCCCATCGCACGCTCTTTGTCATCCGGGAAACGCTTTTTATTCTCCTCGAAGCTGTTCAGCAGGAAGATGGAGTAGTCCATCGTAACACCAAGCTGCAGCACGGCGGTCAGCGCTTTTGTGATGTAGGAAGTCTCACCAAGGAACACGTTGCTTCCCAGGTTGTAAAGGATTGCAAGTCCGATACTTAACAGGAACAGGATCGGAACAACGAAGGAAGTCGATGTCAGCTCGATGACAACGAGGCTCAAAACTGCGGCGATGACAACGTAAACCGGCAGCTCTTTTAATGCTACGTTTTTGATATCGGTAACAACACCGGTCATACCGCCGATGAAGCACTGCTCGTTCGCAATTTTACGAAGATCCTCGATTGCCTCCATGGAGTCATCGGAAGAAGTCGTATTGTCGAACAGAACGAGCATCATGGTTGCATCCCCATTGTAGAATGCTTTCCGGAGTTTTTCCGGGATCATCTCAACCGGCACGCTGATGTCTGCCACATCGTCATACCATAAAACTTCTTTTACGTGGTTTACCTGCTCGAATTTTTCTTCGAGTTTCTGTACATCCTTCATTTCCATGTTTTCCACGACAACCATGGAGAACGCACCCATGCCGTATTCATCTACCAGAATGTCCTGTCCTTTTACAGTTTCCAGATGCTCCGGCAGATAGCTGAGCAGATCATAGTTTACTTTCGTTGCTGCCATTCCGATGACTGACGGAATAATCAGCAGAAATCCAATGATCAGCATCAGAATCCTGTGCTTGGCAATCCATTTGCCAACTTTAACCATTTTCATTCATCTCCTCTGATTCATTTTTAACTTGTTTTTCTAGTACCACATCTTACAACTTAAATGACTATTAGTCAATATTTGAAATGGCAAAAAATGAATTTTGGTCATTTTTTGTTTACTTTTACAAAAAATAACGGAAATCGGAAATGGGAATCGTTGATTTTTCTGCACATCAAAAAAGAGTGCCTGGCTCCTTCGTCCTGACACTCTTTTTTATGCATTTTTTTATTTCACTTCAACCAGCTCAATCTCAAAATTCAGCTCTTTTCCAGCCATCTCATGGTTGGCATCAAACGTGATATTGGTCTCGTCTTTTGCAGTAACTTTTACCGGGAACGGCTGGCCATACTGGTTCTGCAGATAAACCTGCTGTCCGACCTCTACTTCCTCTGCTCCCGGAAGCTGTGCGATCGCAACGGTGAAAATTGCGTTCGGATCCGGCATTCCGTAAGCCTCCTCCGGCATCAGATGGATGTTGACTTTTTCGCCGACTTCCATCTCTGCAACGGCTGCATCGAAGCCGCGGATCATCTGGCCCACACCGCAGATGAACTCGAGCGGTTCGCCGCGGTCGTAGGAAGAATCAAACTGGGTTCCATCGTTGAAGGTTCCTCTGTAGTGGGTACGGCAGGTTTTTCCGACATTCTTACCTTCCATAACCGGAGTCGGTGCACCGCATCCGCCGCCGCAGGTTCCGCAGGAACGCCGCAGGAGCTCTCCTCTTCCTCATGGCTTCCGCAGTGGTCGCCGCAGGAATGGCCTTCCTCATGATCGTGGTGATCGCAGGTTGCACCTGCAGATGTGAGCGTTCCGTTTAAGTAAGCTTCCACCGCTGCATCCACATCTCCTTCCGCTCCGGAGCAGAGCTCTACGCCTGCCTCAGCAAGAGCTGCCTGTGCACCGCCGCCGATGCCGCCGCAGATCAGAACATCCACGCCCTGCTCGGAAAGAAGGCCTGCCAGTGCGCCGTGGCCGGTTCCGTTGGATCCGATCACTTCGCTGGAAACCACCTGATTGTCTTCTACTTCGTAAACCTTAAAATTCTCTGTTTTTCCAAAATGCTGGAAAATATTCCCGTTATCGTATGTAACTGCAATTTTCATCTAACTAAATCCTCCGTAGTTTTTTCTTACGCCTCTTTTTCCTGCATAAAGGCTTCAATCTGGTCTGGATCACGCATCAGATTCTCGGAAAGAACCTCGCATCCGTCCTCTGTAATCAGGATATCATCCTCGATCCGGATTCCGATCTCCCACTCGTCAATATAAAGACCCGGCTCATCGGTGATGATGGCGCCTGGACGCAGCTTGTCGTTCCATGCCGCGGTCACATCGTGTACATCGATGCCGAGGTGATGGGAAACGCCGTGCATGTAATAGATTCCGACATCCTCTTTCTTCTCGATCAGGCCAAGTTTCACACAGCCCTCGCCGAGAACATCTTTTGCGATATCGTCGAGCTCTTTTAATGTCATACCCGGTTTTGCTGCTTTTGCAACGGCGCGGTTTGCTGCCAGAACAACGTCGTAAACCTGTCTCTGACGTTCCGTATATTTTCCGTTGACTGGATACGTTCTGGTGATATCTGCGCAGTAGCCCTGGAATTTTGCTCCGAGGTCCATCAGAAGCAGGGTCTCATCCTCGCACACGTCACGGTTGGTGTCGTAGTGCAGCATCGTTCCGTTTGCACCGCTTCCTGCGATCGTCGGGAATGCGGTTCCGTCTGCTCCCTCGTGGAAAATCTTGTACTCGAAATCAGCCTGTGCCTGATACTCGGTGCAGCCCGGTTTCAGGTTTTTCATTACAAATTTCAGCGCATCATCCGTGATTTTGATTGCCTGGCGGACAAGTGCGATCTCATCCGCATCCTTCTGCATACGCAGTGCCGCGATGACAGGCGCAATGTCTTTGATCGGTCTGCCCGGGAATTTCTTTGCAAACTCCTCTGCCTTTACCATGTTGTAGTCCGGCAGATCCTCGAACTGATAGCGGTAGCAGTCGAAATACAGTGTTCCGATGTCTTCGCGTGCCATCAGACGGTTTACCATACCCTCAAAGGAATCCAGGAAACGAACGTCGTCGATTCCGGTAATCTCCTGTGCCTCGGATACGGTTACTTTTCTTCCAAACCATCTCTCCTGGCTCGGATCCGCTTTCTCGATAAACAGAATGGATTTCTCCTCTTTTGCGGTCTTTTTCATCATCAGGATCATGTGATCTCTGCGAAGGCCGGTCAGATAGAAAAAGTTGCGGTTTGCTTCAAACGGCAGATATTCGTCTGCGCTGACATGCAGCTCGATTCCAGAAAACAAAAGCAGTGCGGAATCCTGGTCCATTTTATCAAAAACCTGTTTTCTTCTTTCTGTAAAGTTCATCTGTCTTTCCTCACTTTCTTTTAGAGCCTGCCAAGATCTGTTTTCGGCTCCTCTACTAAGATAACACGTTCGTGCTTTTTTTCCTACCTTTTTCCTGCTTTTCTGTAAAAATTCTTATTTTATTCCGCACTTTCCAGTCCTTTGACAACTTCCAACGCTTTTTCGAGCTGCACATCGCTCGTCGCGTCATCCGGCAGCTCCACCTCGACATCCGGCGTAATGCCGACCTTGTGGATGTCGTTTCCGAGCGGCGTGTAATAATGGGCAATCGTCAGTTTCACCACGCTGCCGTCCGAGAGCTGGAATGTATTCTGGACAATGCCTTTTCCGAATGTCGTCGTTCCGACAATCGTTCCGATGCCGTAATCTTTGACTGCTCCCGTGAAGATTTCTGCCGCACTTGCCGTATTTTCATTGACCAGCACGACGAGTGGAATCGAGATCGGGGTATCGCCGTCGCAGGTATACTCTTCCCGTTTTCCATTTTTATCCTCGGTATACACGATGAGTCCCTCCGGCAGGATCTGGCGCAGGGTGTCGCAGACTGCCGTCACAAGGCCGCCCGGATTGCCGCGCAGATCGATGATCAGGCGCTCCATGCCCTGATCCTGCAGTGACTGGTATGCTTTCTGGAACTGCTCGGAGGTAAGCCCTGTAAACTCGCTGATGGCCAGATAGCCGATCTTGTCGTCCAGCATTTTACCGTCTGCCACAATCGCCGCAAGCTTCTCTTTTTTGACTTCCGTTTCAATCAGATCCGCCTCGCCTTCCCGCTCGATGGAAAGCGTCACGGTATCGTTCTCGCTGTTTTTCAGAAGACCGAGCGCATCGTTGAGGCTTAAGCCTTCGAGTGTCTGCCCGTCAATCTTCACAATGCGGTCATCCGCCTGAATACCGGCCTTCGCCGCCGGGGTATCGTCCTGTACGCCGGTGACCTGCAGCTTATCGCCGTCCAGCGTCACCGTAACACCGATACCCTGATAGTAGCCCTCCTGCGCTGTCTTGATCGCTTCGTATTCCTCTTTCGTGTAATACGTAGAATACTTGTCGCCGAGGCCGCTGATCATCCCTTTATACATCGCATCCGACAGCTCTGTGTCATCCACATCGCCCGCGTAAAGCTGCTGATCATCGCTTTGATCGCCGCCGTCTTCCGCCACGACCAGAAGCCGCCGGGGTGGTCCGCACTGCTTCCCGGCCAAAGAAACGTTGTTCCGACAAGCACGATCATTACAAGCGCCAGCATGGAAATCATGCCCGCAAAGTAGCTCTTCCGCATCTCATTTTTTCGGTTTTTCTTTCTGTTTCTGCGCTTTTTCGGTTTTTCCTGCTCTGCCGCTTTTACGCCCTCTTTTTCTTCCTTCATCAGTTCTTCCAAAATATGCCTCCCAATCGAAAGATCCCGGAATCTTTTGACGGATTCCGGGACTTATTTTTACTTTATTATATTGTCTAATCCTATCAGACTTTCAAGTGTTTTCGAATCGTAAAGATACTGCCGACAAGTCCGATTCCCATACCGAGAATGAGTCCGACCGGAAGCAGAATCCGGAATACGGCCGATACCGGCATGAATGCCATAAAGTTCGACAGTACGCTGAACTCCGTCATAACGTAGCTGATGACTCTGTTGTATACAACGTACAGCAGCCCCAGCGGAATCGCTGCTCCGACGAGACCGATCAGGATACCCTCGATCAGGAACGGAGCCCTTACAAACAGGTTCGTCGCACCGATCAGCTTCATGATACCGATCTCCTCTTTCCGGACCGAAATACCGATCGTGACGGTATTGCTGATCAGGAAAACAGATACGGCAAGAAGAATCAGGATGATCGCGATGGAAACGTAGCCAATGACACGGTTCATCGTCGTCAACGTTGTTGTTGCACCCTCGGCCTGTTTAACCTCACGGACACCGTCCAGCGAGCGGATATACTCAGCCAGTGCATCCTGCGTCTCTACCTGGTATACGTAAACCTCGTAGTGAGCAGAAGTTGCGAGCGGGTTGTCGTTTGGCTTAAAGCCGTCCTTGTATTCCTCTTTTCCTTCGAAATACTGTTTTGCAAAGTTTTCCCACGTCTCATCCGCGGAAACATACTTACATTCCTTGACCACATCGGTCTTGGCCTTGATCTCCGTTCCGATCTCATCGATCGTCGCCTGATCCACATCTTCGTTGAAGAAGACGGTCATGGATACGTCTGTCTCGGCATTTTTTACGATGTAGTTAAAGTTGATGACAACCGCAAAGAAGATACCGAACAGAAAGATACAGGCTCCCATGGTTGCGATGGATGCCAGCGAGAACATCTTGTTTCTCCAGATGTTTTTGACACCCTGTTTGATGCTGTAGCCCAGTGTACTAAACCTCATGGTACTCGCCCTCCTTCTCATCGCTGACTACCACGCCTTTTCGCATGGTAATAACGCGTTTTTTCATGGAGTTGACGATCTCACGGTTGTGGGTTACCACAAGAACGGTCGTTCCTCTGTTGTTGATTTCCTCCAGGAGCTTCATAATCTCCATGGAGTTTCCCGGGTCCAGGTTTCCGGTCGGCTCGTCCGCCAGAAGAATGTCAGGCCGGTTGACAATGGCTCTTGCCACGGCAACTCGCTGCTGCTCTCCTCCGGAAAGCTCCTTCGGGAAGGATTTGTACTTCTCTGCCAGTCCGACCAGCGTCAGGACTTCCGGCACGCGCTTTTTAATGACGCGGTTCGGTTTCTCGATGACACGCTGTGCGAATGCTACGTTTTCATAGACATTCCGGTCTTTTAAAAGGCGGAAATCCTGGAATACGACGCCGACACCGCGGCGGTATTTCGGCACTCTCCAGCGTTTCATTTTATTTAAGATCTGTCCGTTTACCTTAATGGTGCCGGATGTGGGCTCGAGTTCTTTCAAAAGGAGCTTGATCAGCGTCGATTTTCCAGAACCGCTGTTTCCCACGATAAAGACGAATTCCCCCTTCTCGATGTGTAAGGATACGTTGTTGACGGCCGGCTGGCCTTTCGCGTAACTCTTACTTACACTATCCAATGTTATCATGCAATTCCTCCTTCAAGGGTTCTCGCTTAATAATCGAGCGTTTCCATGTATTTCATGTACTGCACAACCATAAGCGCAATCTTGAATGTGATCGCATCTTCAAAAACTCTAAGATCGAGTCCCGTGCTCTTCTGCAGCTTATCCAGCCGATAGACAAGGTATTTCGGTGTATATAAAGCTGTCTCGAGGTTTCCGAGACATTCAGAGAATTTTCAAAGAATTTATTGATCGTTGTCAGTGTCTCTTCATCAAAGTCATCCGGCGATTTGTTGCCGAAAATCTCTTTGATGAACATTTTGCACAGTGGGATCGGAAGCTGGTAAATCAGACGGCCGATGCCCAGTGAGCTGTATGCATAGATATCATTCTCAGCGGAGAAAATTTTTCCGACGTCCATCGCCATTCTGGCTTCTTTATAGGAACGCGATACTTCTTTGATCTCCTTGACAATGGTACCGTAAGCAACGTGGGTTTTCCCCTCCTCATCTCTTCCTGCTGCTTCCAGAATGGTGGCTGCCACTTTGTTCATCTGGGCATAATCCTCACCTGGAGCAAGTTCTTTTACGATGATGATGTTTTTCTCATCGACGGCAGTGATAAAGTCACCGGATTTGGTACCGAGCAGACTCTTGACGCTTTCCAGCGCCCCGCTGTTCTTATCCGGATTTGTCTCAAGAATAAATACAAGGCGGCGTGCTTCCACTTCAATATGTAACTTCTTCGCCCTGTTGTAGATGTCGACCAGCAGCAGGTTGTCGAGCAGCAGGTTCTTGATAAAGTTGTCTTTATCGAAGCGCTCCTTGTAGGCGGTAAGGAGGCCCTGAATCTGGAAGGTAACCATTTTCCCGATCAGGTGAATGTCATCGTTTCCGCCTTTTACAACCAGAATGTACTCCAGCTGGTGTTCATCGTATACTTTAAAAAACTGATAATTTTTCATGGTCTGGGAATCTGCCTGAGACTGCGCAAACGTTACAATATCATTTTGGCCGATCTCAACCTCCGGAAAAGTTGTTACCAGAACTTTTCTTCTATATCAGTCACGCAGAGTTCGACACGCGAAATGTTTTTGATTCCCTCAATGGTACTCTGTAAAATCTGATTTGAAATCATATTTTCTTCCCTCTTTCATCCTATAGTTTGTCTCCGGCTGCACCCGCTTTCATTGCCAGGCATATCCACACCCCCATGGTTCTGCGCCTGATGCAAAGTACCTCACAGATATACTTATTTTAATACAAAATAGACAAAAAAGGAAGAGAAAACACAACATTTATACCACAAATTACGTAAAAAGGTCAGGAGAAATCCGTCTGGAAGCCCTCTCCTAAGACCTCTCTTGCATCCGACACAACGACAAACGCGTCCGGATCGATCGTTCCTACGATCTGTTTGAGCTGCGGGATCTGTTTTTTGCCCACAACACAGAATACCATCATACGCTCTTCGCCCGTGTACATTCCCTTGATGTGGATGCCGGACGCGCCGCGGTCGAGTTCTTTCATGAGCTCATCGGCTACCTGCTCCGGATGCGCGGTAATGATAAACGCGGATTTCGCATAATTCATACCTTCCATCAGGGCATCCGTCATTTTCGTCGTCACGTAGATTGCCACGATCGCATAGAGCGAAGCGTGGATACCGAAGACAAAAATACCGGCGATGACGATGATTCCATCAAGCACCTGCATAACCTGTGCAACGGAATAGTGGCGCAGCTTTCTCTGGATCAGAGCCGCCATCATATCCGTTCCGCCCGTCGTACCGTTTCCGATGAAGACGAGGCCGATGCCTGCTCCCATCAGAACGCCGCCGAACAGTGCGGAAAGCATCCTGTCATCCGGCACCAGCTGCAGCACCGGGAGAACGGCAATCCAGAATGTATTCATCAGGGTTCCGAAGATGGTTTTCACCAGAAAATCGCGGCTCATACGGATTCCGAACAGAAAGAGCGGAATGTTCAGCACAAGGTTCGTCACCCAGAGCGGAACTCCTTTTCCGAACAGCATCTGGCTCAGTTGTTTGATGACGATTGCAAGACCGGAAAATCCTCCGGTAACAAGCCCCGCCGGGTCGTAAATCGAGCTGGTCGCAACCGCCATGACCGCGGTTCCCAGCGTAATCAGCAGATAATCTCTCCACTGCTGTTTGTTCCGTATCCAGTTCATGAACTTCAACCGTCCTTTTCGCTGTTATATTTTGTTACCATCCACTTGAACGTATTCTTCTTTAGCAGAGTTCCCCACCAGCTCGTTTTTATACCGGCCTCGTTCTGCAGTGTTGAGTGTTCGCCAAGGCTCAGCCAGATTTTCGCGCTGATTTTGCTGCTGTTTTCCAGAACGAAACGATCCTGCCGCGTTCCCGCAAGGCCGCTCACAATCACGTCCGTCGTCTGGCTGTTGATCTCGTTGACCAGGCTGTCAAACGCGGATTCCTCCAGCGTCTCGACGACAGCACCGCCTCCGATCTCAATGCCGGGATACGTTTCTGTCAGATATTTCTGCAGTGTCTGCAGTTCTTCCCCAGTGTCGCCCAGTACGAAAATCCGGCTTTTTTTCTGAATCAGTCCCCAGAAAAAGCGTGCGATGAACTCGTTCGTCTCCACTTCCTCATAGGACGGCGTCTCCGGGTCGATTCCTGCTGCCTCCAGCACTTCGGTTTCCCCGATGACCGTCAGATCCAGATCTTCGATATACTGTTTCCACGTCGGTTCCTTGCTCGCCTGCATCAGCATCTGCATCGTAACAATCCCGATGGTGTTCAGCTTATCATTCGAGAGGTATTCCTCCACAATCTCCATCGCCGCATCAACGTGGTAATGTTTCAGCTTCACACCTAAAATTTCCAGTTCTGCATTCATAGTTCTGTATACTTCTGTTTTCCTTCGAAATCCAGAAGCGTTTCCTCCATGTTTTCCTGCCGTTTCTTCCGGCAGCGCTGTCCGCCCTTTTCTTCTGGCAACAGCTAATCCCCATTATACTAAAAAAAGAGGCTGTTGTCAAAAACAGCCTCTTTTTCTGCCCTGTTTTCACAGAATTTTTACAATTTAGCGGATCGTCTGCGGATTGTTTCAACTCACAGTCGGTATTTTCACGGAGTCTGACATGTCGAAAATAGTTCGACTGTGACTTGCCTCATGTCAGTGGAGGATACCGATTTCTCTCCGCCCGCCACTGCCGTTGTGTTTCTTTTAACAATTCATCCACCGCTTTAGAAGTGGGAGACTTCTTGTCTACTAGGGTTAAACCTCAAACATCAGATCGCCGTAGGACGCATCGGCCACATCTCTTTGTCTACGATCATTTCCAGTTTGTCAACCGGTGCACGGAGTGCTCCATAGCCGGAGCAACTTTCTCGTAGTAGTATTTTGCTTTTGCTTCGCCGTCTTCCATCTCGCATCCTGCATTCTCGATTGCGATCAGCTCGTCGAGTGCTTTCTGGGTCTCCTCAAGCAGTGCACTTGTCTCGTTCAGCAGATTCTTCTGTACACCAACTGCCGTAACACCTGCTGCGGTGATGGTGTTGATGGATCCAGCCAGGGAAGTCGCATATTTGATGACTGCGGGATGATCTGTTTGCTTGCCATGTCGATCATGGTCTTTGCTTCGATGTTGATGGTCTTTGCATAGTTCTCGAATTTAACTTCTGCACGGGATACCAGCTCTGCCTCGGTGAATACTTTGAAATCGCCGAACAGTTTGATTGCGGTATCAGTGGTCAGTGCCGGGATTGCGTACACCATGGATTTGATGTTCGGAAGTCCTCTTCTCTCTGCCTCAGCTAACCACTCATCTGCATATCCGTCGCCATTGAAGATGATTCTCTGATGCTCACTTAAGTTCTTCTTGATCAGATCATGGACAGCGTCCTCAAAGTTTTCAGCGCCTTCCAGTACATCGCATGCATCGCGGAATGCTTCTGCAACGATGGTGTTCAGTACGATGTTCGGAGCTGCAACGGAGTCACGGGAACCAACCATACGGAACTCGAATTTGTTTCCGGTGAAGGCGAACGGTGAGGTTCTGTTACGGTCGGTAGCGTCTTTCTTGAGATCCGGAAGCGTCTTAACACCAGTCTCCAGAACGCCCTCTTTTTTACTCTTGGTTGCATTTCCGGTGCTGATCAGCTGCTCAACAACGTCCTCCAGCTGCTCGCCAAGGAATACGGAAATGATGGCCGGCGGCGCCTCGTTGGCTCCCAGTCTGTGATCGTTTCCTGGATCGGCTGCGGACTCACGGAGCAGATCTGCGTGAACATCAACAGCTTTCAGGACGCAGCTTAACACAAGCAGGAACTGAATGTTCTCGTGCGGTGTTTTGCCCGGCTCAAGAAGGTTGATGCCGTCATCTGTGGTGATGGACCAGTTGTTATGTTTTCCGGAACCGTTGACACCTGCGAACGGTTTCTCATGCAGCAGGCATTTCAGTCCGTGCTGGCATGCAACTCTCTTTAAGGTCTGCATTACGAGCTGGTTGTTGTCGACTGCTACGTTTGCCTCGGAATAGATGGAAGCCAGCTCATGCTGTGCCGGTGCAACCTCATTGTGCTGTGTCTTTGCGGTAACGCCCATCTTCCACAGCTCAATGTTGACCTCCTTCATAAAGGAAGCAATTCTCTGACGGATGGTTCCGAAATAGTGATCGTCCATCTCCTGTCCTTTTGGAGGCATTGCGCCGAACAGGGTACGGCCGGTGTAGATCAGGTCTTTTCTCTGCAGGAATTTCTCTGCATCTACCAGGAAGTATTCCTGCTCCGGTCCTACGGAAGGAGTTACTTTCTTGGAAGTGGTGTTTCCGAACAGTTTTAACAGACGCAGGGACTGTACATTCAGAGCTTCCATGGAACGAAGAAGCGGTGTTTTCTGGTCAAGCGCCTCTCCTGTGTAGGAGCAGAATGCAGTCGGAATGCAGAGGGTTGCGCCTGCTGCGTCCTGACGAACGAAAGCCGGTGAGGTGCAGTCCCATGCTGTATATCCTCTTGCCTCAAAGGTAGCACGCAGTCCACCGGACGGGAAAGAAGATGCATCCGGCTCGCCTTTGATCAGCTCTTTACCGGAGAAGCTCATCAGTACTTTGCCGTTCGGCATCGGTGCTGTGATAAAAGAATCGTGCTTTTCTGCAGTTGTACCAGTCAGCGGCTGGAACCAGTGTGTATAGTGTGTTGCTCCTTTTTCAATTGCCCATTCTTTCATCTCATGTGCAATCGTATCTGCAGTAGCAAGATCCAGCTCACCGCCTTCTTCGATGATCTTTTTCAGCTTCTTGTAAACATTTTTTGGAAGACGTTCCTGCATTACAGTGTCATTGAATACATTTTCGCCAAAGATTTTGGCCGGATTTACATATTCTCCCATTTTC
>ENA-OQIR01000026-OQIR01000026.1-human-gut-metagenome-genome-assembly--contig:-NODE-26-length-58898-cov-6.170220_pt1 | contig 58898 bp, 49 predicted proteins | sample MGYA00242580_ERZ504745 | MGnify/ENA primary metagenome ERZ504745 (study PRJEB26092, sample SAMD00036214) | human gut metagenome | host: Homo sapiens | study: EMG produced TPA metagenomics assembly of...
ATTTTTTTAACTACTCCTGGTGGTAGTCTTACACCAGTCCAAAGAATGGTTGATATTTTCCGCCATTTTTATGATGAAGTAAATTTTATTGTTCCAGATTATGCATATAGTGCTGGTACGATATGGTGTATGAGTGGAGACAATATATACATGAATTACTACTCTACTCTTGGACCAATTGATCCACAGGTTCCCAACAAAGAGGGACATCTAGTTGCCGCTCTGGGATATCTTGATAAAATTAATGAACTTTTAGATAAGGCCAAACGTAACGAATTAACTCAAGCTGAATTCCTAATATTAAAAGATTTTGATTTAGCAGAACTTCGTTCATATGAACAGGCTAAAGAATTAGCTATAGATATGTTAAAGAAATGGTTAACTACTTATAAGTTCAAGGACTGGACAATTCACTCTGATGGAAGTGCCGTTACCCAGGAAGAAAAGGAACAGCGTGCATTAGAAATTGCAAGTAAATTAAGCGATAATAATGTTTGGAAATCTCATGGACGTCCTATTGGTATTCAAGTATTAAAAAATGATCTGCACCTAGAAATAGTTGATTTTGAAAAAGATTCAGAATTAAATGAAATAATAAATGAATATTACGATGGTGTGAGTGAATATATTAAAAATCATAATTTTAGACTTTTCTTTCAAACGAGGTTATTTATATGAGTATAGTTGAAAAAATTCAAAATTTACCGGAAAATACTGTTACACAAGATGATAATTTTATAATGCTTTCAGAAGCATTGTCTGAATATCATCGCCTAATTCAAGAGGGAAAACTAGTTCCTCGTAAAAATAATTTAGAAAACATATACACTACTTATTCATTTCACAGTAATGTAAATTATTAAAATTACAATTTTGTTATCATTCTGTTATCACAAACGGTTGTCAGGACACTCTCCCGGCAACCGTTTTTCTATACTGTTCGTTATTCTTTTCCACTCTTTTTTATATTTCCAGGTAACAGAAAAACCCGTAGAACCGAAGTTCTACGGGTATCTTACGTTTGGACACAACGTTATCTTACGATAACAAATCTATATTCAGATTGTATTACTCAATGATTGTAGCAACACGTCCTGATCCTACTGTTCTACCACCTTCACGGACAGCGAACCAACGTCCATGTCCACGCGAACTTTTTCCGATTCCCGCCATTACTACCATCACCGCGAGAAATCCACAACGTATGTGTTTCATCACTTTCTTCCGCAAAACCTTCTACCACATCGGCTTCTGCAGGCAAAACGGCAGCTCCAGTCCGTTTGCCTCAAGAAGCTCTTTGTTTGTCAATATTTCTTTCGTATCCCCGTCGCAGACAATCCGTCCGCCGGCCATCAGAATCACGCGATTGCAGGTTTCCAGAATCATATCGAGATCATGCGATGCGATGATTTTCAGATGTTCAAAATCGTTCAGTATATGAATTAACGTTCTACGGTTTTTTGGATCGAGTGCAATCGATGGTTCATCCATCAGAATGATATCCGGTGTCATTGCGAGGATCGTGGCGATCGATGCCATCTTTTTCTCACCGCCCGACAGCTTATAAATCTGCTTGTCCCGTAAATGCCCGATATGAATCTGTTCCAGTGCATGGCTGACACGCTGTTCCACTTCTGTTTCCAGCAGTCCGTAATTGCGTGGTGCAAATGCCACGTCCGCGAATACCGTCGACATGAACAGCTGACTGTCCGAATCCTGAAAGACATATCCGATTTTCTCGCGCACTTTCGGAAGCATCTCCTTCACAACCGGCATCTCCTCCACACGAATGCTGCCTCATAGTCCGGATTTAGCCCGACCAGCAATTTCAGCAGCGTGGATTTCCCGACACCGTTCGCTCCAATCAGCCCGATGCTGTCATTTTCGTGTGCGGTAAATGTGATGTCCTGCAGAATCGGGACTGTTTTTTCGTAAGAATAATTAACATGTTCAAAATTGATGTGAATATGGCTCATTTTTGATATCTCCCGACAATTCTTTCCTCTTCCGCGTGCAGGCCACTGCACCGGGTTGCTTTTCTACATCTTCCGACTCGTTGCAAATAGATGTCTCCCCACGCAGCATTTCATCCCGTTACCTTCAGCACGGCAAAAAGTGCAAGCCACACGCCCAGATACAGCCAGTCCTTCGCTTTGCACGGCTCCTTCGCTGTATAGTAAAATTCTCCCCGATAGCCGCGCAAAGTCATGCTTTCATACACCTCATTTGCGCGGTCCATGCTGCGCAGAAGCAGCTGGCCGGCCAGTGTTCCCCATACCTTGAAATGAACACCCTTCTGATTCGGCGCGCGCAGACTGTACGCCTGGGTCATGCGGTTTGCCTCCTCGAGAAGCACTGTAACATAGCGGTACGTCAGCAGCACCTGTGTCACCAGAATGGCAGGGATGTGAAGCAGACGCAGTGCATAACAGATTTTTTCGATGGATGTTGTCGCAATCAGAAGATATGCCGCCAGTACGCTGTAAATGCCTTTGATCATCAGCGTCACCATGGAAAGCATCCCTGCTGTCAGCGGAACGGTACCAATATACCCGATTACCTGACGGTCAAAAATCGGATTAAACAGCCCCACAAAGCAGACAAGTGGCAGAACAATCCGAAGCCGCCGGATACTGTCGCAGAATGAAATTTCGCCGACGATAAAGAGTACAATCGGATAAATTCCCATGCGCAGCAGGCCGGTCAGATCGTATTTTTGAAAGGACATGGTTACGGTCAGAAAAACAATCGTTAAAACAAGTTTAACCAGTGGATGAAGCCTGTTCACCCACTGGTCCTTCGCCGCAAGCATATCCATATGATGGATTTCATATAGTGCATTGCCAAGTTTATTCATTTCTTTCTCCTGTTCCGTGCAGCTTATGACTTTTTCTTTTTAAAGAAACGGAATGCATAGCATGCACCGACACAGACAATAAGAACAACTGCGGATCCCGCAATTCCGGAAAAGCTGGTTCCAAACGTGGAATCGGAATTTTTAAATCCATAGTCCGGCAGAAGTGCCGTTTTTTCCTGAATTTCTTCCGCCGCTGCATGTGCGCCGGTTCCGTCGTTTTCCAGTTCCGTCGAACCAGTCAGACGCTCCATAGACCACTCAAGTCCATCCGGATTGGAGGATGCCGCAAGAGAAACGGCTCCGCCGATCACCAGTGCTGCGATTCCTAAGATCGCAATTGTCTTCTTGAAAGAAAATCGGCTCTTTGCCCTTTCTTCGCTGCACGAAAGCATCTCCGGGCGGGCTTCATAGACGAACAGCAGAACGGCCGCTGTAATCAGGCCTTCTACAAGACCAATCACGAGATGAATCGGCTGCATTGTTGCCACAAATACCGAAAACGGCAGATCCGTTATGCCGGATGCAAGTGTTTCCAGTGCCACACTAAAAGCGCCAAGCTGCAGCGTCACCACGCACCCAAGGATGGAAGCACCTACAATCTTTCCGCGCGACATTCCCTTTTTCATCATCGGACGCCAGAACAGGAAATAACCGAGAAAGCACCCATAAAACGCCATATTCCAGATGTTGCACCCGAGCGCCAGAAGACCGCCGTCCGCAAACAGCAGACACTGGATCAGCAGCACACCGATCATTGTTAAAAACGCGGCATACGGTCCGAGCAACGCGGTCAGCATCATACCGCCGCAGAGATGACCACTCGAGCCTGTGCCCGGAATTGTAAAGTTAATCATCTGCGCCGCAAAGACAAACGCACCCATCACTCCCATCACTGGGATCTTTTTCGGGTCGCTCTCCAGGCGTACTTTTTTTTACAGAAAAACCAGCTGCTCCGCCGGAACAGACATACATTGTTGCAGCCACTGCAGGCGCAACCAGCGCATCAGCCATATGCATAATGTTCTCCTCCTTTTCGTTTTCTGTTTTTTCTTTTTTACTTTACTACGCTAAAATTCGTCCTGCAAGCCCCGTGGGGTTATTTTTCAGATTTTCCGCGATCCTTTTTGTTCACTTTTACCGATTTTTTATGAACATTTTGTTTAAATTTAAAGGGTGACTTTTTAACATTTATATGGTATTCTATAGACAACACAGACGGATATCCCGGTGTCGGGAGTCCGTACACACACTATCTCGAGGACAGGATTCCTGTCCGATCCGCGGCCGCCTGCACGTCATCGGGTCGCCGCGGTTTTTTCTACAAAAAAAAAGCCCTCCGGGCAGGATTCTTTCTTATTTTAGTGCCAAAACCGGCTCTTTACGGGTTCTGGCTGTATTTTCGAGTATTGGTGTGAATTTTATCTTGATGAGAAGGAGACTCTCTTATGAGCACAGAGAACTTAGAACACGAAGAACAAAACAGAACAACGGAACCGATCATCGATATCCGGGGCAATGAAGCGCCCGCTGATCCGGAACAGGAAATTGTTTCCCAGGGTGTCCACAACTATAGCGCCGCTGAAACGTATGTGTGTCCGACCGATCCGGCTGTTCTGCAGCAGCTCGAATGGTTCCGGGATCAGAAGCTTGCGCTGATGATGCATTTTGGATTGTACTGCCAGCCCGGCATGGTTGCCTCCTGGGCATTAAGCGACAAGGATTCAGACTGGTCCCGCCACCAGGTAAACTGGACAGACGGCGAAACCTTTAAAAAACAGTATTTCGGCCTGAATCGTTCGTTTTATCCGGTCCGCTTTCAGCCGGAGGAATGGGCGCAGATGGCAGAGGACTGCGGATTCCGTTATCTTCTTCTGACCACAAAGCATCACGACGGATTCTGCCTCTGGGACACCAAATATACAGATTATAAAACAACTGCAGAGGACTGCCCGTTCCATGAACATAAAAATGCGGATATCGTAAAATCCATGTTTGATGCATTCCGTGCAAAAGGCATCGGCATCGGTGCTTATTTTTCCAAAGCCGACTGGCACTGCCCGGACTACTGGAATGAAGATCTGAGAAAAGATGGTCTGACATCCCGCGGACCTTCCTACGATCCGAAGGAATATCCCAACGTGTGGAACCGTTTTAAAGAATATACAAAAAATCAGGTTCTGGAGCTCTGTGAGAATTACGGTAAGCTGGATATTCTCTGGTTCGACGCGGGCTGGGTCTCTGAGAGCAACGGCCAGGATATTGAGCTTGGAGAGATCGTTGAGGAAGCACGTAAGATTCAGCCGTGGATTCTCTCCGTTGACCGTACAATCGGCGGCGCTTACGAAAACTACGTGACACCGGAGCTCTGCATTCCGGAAGAACCGCTGAACGTTCCGTGGGAAAGCTGCCTTACCCTCGGCGTTGACTTTACGTACGAATACGGCGATCATTATAAATCTCCGCGTGAGCTTGTCGGCATGCTTGTCAACATCGTTGCCAAAGGCGGCAACATGGCACTGAACGTCAGCCCACAGCCAGACGGCCGCATCCCGGTCGATGCCTGGGACAGCCTGAACGGTTTTGGCCAGTGGATGAAAACCTTCGGCGATGCTATCTACGGAACCCGCGTCTGCGCGCCGTACCAGAGCGGAACCCTTTCGTTCACACAGAAAGGTGATTCAGTCTATGTATTCCGGTTATATCCGACGGTACAGGAATCGGTAGAGGCAGAAATTTTCGTACCGTATACCGAGACGAAGATTTCGGAGATCTGTATGGTGGAAAACGGAGAAAATGTTGCATTCAAAGAAGTCGAAGGCGGCCTTTGTATGACCGTCCCGGCAGGATACAGACGAGGCTCCGCACCGATTGCGCTGGTGTTTGAGATGAAGAAAGAGCGGTAAATTTTTAATAATCGAAAAGGGCTGTACAGTGTGACTGTTCAGCCCTTTTCATAATTATTAAGATACCTTGGAAAAACCTGTTACTTTTTACAATTTAAAATTTGCTTTTCATTAGAGCGTGTCTGAAAAAAGCTTTTCGTGAGCTCTGGTAGCTATATGGAAGAGCTCCACCTTTTACAGTCAAACGATGACAACGCACATTTTTTACGCCAAGATCGATGTATCCCAAACAAAAGGGGGGCGATTTCAAATCGCGACTTATATGTTCTGTTCTCATTCTACTGTTTATCAGATTTCCTTAATGTTTATCTTATTTTTTGTTATTTTATCACAGATTCGGCAGATGGATTAATCTTCACCAAGATACCCTCTTCCAACTCCAGATAACCTTCCGTGAAATACAGACCTTCTCTCGCAGTCACTTTTGTTAATGTTCTTCCGTTTACGATAGCTTCTGTATTTTTCCAATGAATTCCCGCCAGCATTACATAAAGCTCTACTGTTTTTCCTGAAATTTGGAGCTGTATAGTTTCGCCATTTTTTTTCATGTCACAACATGTTTTGGCACCGGATCTCTCATACAGTGTTTCTTTTACGATGCTGTCATTCTGCGGCACCACAGCCAAAATCATTTCTGTTTCCGATTCGCTCATGCTTTCTCCAAGTTTCAGATTCTCATTCAGTCGAAGTGGAAGAAAACTTCCTTCTCGAACGTACACCGGTATTTTATCAATTGGCACCTCAACGCTCCTCTGCACCGGACCGGAAATTTCATCATTTAAATTCCACAGACTAATCCACCGTCCCTCAGGAAAATAGATTTCCCGCTCTTCTGTTTCATCAGAAACCGGCGCAACCAGAAGATCTTCTCCGAAAAGATATTCGTCCCACACCTTTGTTGCTTCCTGATCTTCTGGATACATCATCGCAAGCGGACGCATCATCGGTATTCCCAGTTTGTGAGCTTCTGCTGCTACACTTACAATATATGGACGAAGATTTTCCCGCAGCCACGTATAATAACGATAAACTTTCACTGTAAAAGCATCGTATTCCCACGGCTCTCTCGGCTCCGTTCCATGGAAACGCATCAATGGACAAAATGCAGCATACTCTGTCCACCGGAGATATGTTTCCTGATCTGGGAATCCATCATAACCTCCCGCATCAACACCCCAGAATGGAAGTCCAGAAGCAGCTGCAGAAAGGCCTCCTGCAATCGCATATTTCAGTCCCTGGAAACTGGTCAGCTGATCCCCGCCGAACTGACACGCAAAGTGTTGAGATCCGGGTGCAGCGCCTCTTGTATAAAGAACATGGTCATCTCCATATTTTTGTTCAAATAACTCTCTATAATTTTTCGCATACTGATAGGCATACGCGTTATGCATCTCATCGCCGCGTCTTCCATCATAAAAAACTGCCTCGTCCGGTACAACATCTCCAAAGTCAACCATACTTCCACGAATACCTGCATCCAGACGATCCTTCCACTGTGCTGCCAGAAGCTCTTTCGCACGCGGATGAGAGAAATCGATATACACCGGAAGTTTTTCTTCCTCATCATTTTTATTTCTCGTAATCGGAAGCTCCTCCTTCGGGCATTCCGGCAACAATTCCTGCGCCAATTCCTGCGTCATATTAGGGAACTGCCAGGAAAACACCTTGAATCCATGACGTTCTCCAAACGATACAACTTTGTATAATTCCTCTTTTTTATATTCTCCATAAAAGGTAGCTCCTGCTCCTTCTGCATAAAAGCCGGAATGCGGAATATCGAGTTCATGGAATTTTTTCATTGCCGCCATCTGCTCCAGCGCAATATCCTGTAACGGACCGTTTCTCCATCTTCCGCCGCCACCGCCAGCCCATGGTTCAAATACCCATTCCGGTGGGAAAATCGGAAGCCCTGTGAGCGTTCCGTAAGCAGTCATCGCCTCACGTGGTGTTCCGCTCCAAATATAAAAATCAAAAACATCTCCAAGTGCTTCCACCGAAAGATAGTCTTGCACAGCATCTCCCACATCCATCCGCATCCGATACGAAGTATTTGCAAAAAAGCTGAAACCGTCACTTGTATGTACCAACGGAATATTTTTATACGCCTGATTTCCAATGGATGCAAGACATCCCTCACAAGCATCTCTCTGCCACAGCGCAACGGTTTTTCCATACTGATTCACGCTGTCAAAACGCTCTCCAAATCCATAAATGGCGCTGTTTTCATGAATTGAAAATTGAATTCGCGAAGCCGAAACACTTTCCTTTTCAAATATAAACGAAATATTTTTCAGATTTGTAATTGCTTTTCTATCAATAGAAATTTCCAGTGTTTCTTTCTGGAGTATCATCTCATGCTCTTTGCTTCTGATTATATATGCATGCTCGGATTCTTCCACAGAAAATGCTTCCGGCTGTCCATCAAAGAAGCCTTTCTTTCCAGAGATCATTCGGAAACCACCGACCACAGGATAAATCATGAGCTCCCATGTTCTCTCTTTTGATTCAACACAAATCGTTACATGATCTTTTGTTTCCAGAACATGTCCAATTTCACTACATGATGTCCATTTTTCCAGATCCTGGTTTCCAAAGCTGTGATCCGCATACCACCATGCACTGCAAGTTCTTAAAAACGTAAGATAACGATCCAGCTCAGCAGCTGCTTCCTCCCATCGGTTTTCTCTTAACCGCTCATTCACTAAACGCTTTTCTACCCATGTCCATAGGCTTCCATGGATTTGCAACTTCCTGGTTAAAGAAAAAGTCAAAACCCTCCAATGTCAGACTGTCCTGCCAGCGCTGTGCAATTCGGATTCTATCTGTCAGATTTTCTCTCGTTGTTGGTTCTACACTCTTTTGTAGCTGATAAATTTCCTTCCGTTCTTCCGTACTAGTTTTTTCCAACACTCCTGGTCTCTGCCAGTGGCAAATTCCGGACGGCATGACAAATACAATGCCGTTCTCCGTTTTCGTTTCCCCCTTTTCTCCAAAAGATACCTCAAGAAAAGTCTCTGGATCATATTCAAATCGATCCGAATAATTCACATTCAGATCTAATGGTGTTGGGCAGAGAACTTCACTTGACTGATGTTTTTTTCGATAGACTTGAAGATCAAAAGACTTCTCTTTCTCCGGCTTTCCGCCAAAAAGCATCCACGGTATTGCAAATAAAGCGTACCATCTGTCCTGCAGAATGTCTACTGTTACAGAATACTGCTCTTTCGAAATCGCCGTTTTTTCTCCCTGGTCTTTTCCCTCTCCCAGATATGCCTGATCTCCGCTAAGATATGTCATTCCTTTTTCTACAAAAGCACTGTTGCTGCCATCCCGTTTTGCTGTGAAAACCGCAAAATCTCTTCTTGAAAACTCTTTTCCTGAAAGTGCAACTTCTACTTGATCTTTTCGTTTTACTGTTAACTCTGTAACGGTATTTTCCTCTTTCAAGATATGATGAGCTTTTTCTTCCATGTTTTCAAACAAAACAAACAGTTTTTCTGCTGTATACAGAAACTTACATCTTGTTGGTGTAACAGAGGACGGATTTCCCCCCGCGCGGAAAAAATCCTGTATCGTAGTCGCTTCTCCCCACTCCACAGAATCATATCTCAGATTCTCTGTTTTCTGTTCTTTTCCCAGAACAATTGATGAAACCCCAAATTTCAGTTTCCCCATAAAGAACTCCTTTCCCGCAGTTTTTTCAACTGCAGATTTCTTCTATTATTTCTCCATTTTTTCTGCACACAATGTAAAAATTTCCCTTTGAAATCAAAATTGATCTAGCGTTTTCGACTGTAATCTCTACTGTGTCATCACTGTCATTTACAAAAATTTCTATTATCTCCGTTTCATTTTCACGCGCAAAACCATATACGCGTCCATCTGCCAAAACTGTTGTAAACGAACCGTTTCGTATGGCAGAATGTTTTTTCGAAACTGAATCAGTCTCTGATAAAAACGGAAACTCTCTTTTTCTCCCGGATTTTCTTGCCACGTCATACACTTTCGACAGTCCGGATCATTTTCTCCGTCAATTCCTGCTTCGTCCCCATAATAAATGGACGGCGAACCCGGAAACATCATCTGCACAACAACACCAAGTTTAAAGGAATCTAACCGATGACTACAACTGTTGATAAAACGCTTGGTATCATGTGTGTCCAATGCATTAAACATAGCCATATTAGTTTCATCAGGATGTCGCGACAATGCAGTTTCCAACCGATGGCCAAATGTTTCGGCGTTAATACTCCGTTCTGCAAAAAAGTCCAGCATTGCCTGGCGGAAAGAATAATTCATAATACTGTCCATTTCACATCCGTTCAGCAGTCGTTTTCCCTCTGCCCATGTTTCACCAATCAGAACAAGTTCCGGGTTCAAGCGTTTGAGTCGATCTCTGATTTTGAGAACAAAATTCTCATCAATTTCATCAATCACATCAAAGCGATATCCATCCACTTGTACTTCCCGTACCCAGTATTCCAGTACATTCAAAAGATACTCCTGTACCTTCTCGTTTCCTGTATTCAGTTTTGGCATGCCAGCAAATCCAAAAAAACATTCATAACAGTCTGCCTCTTCCCTTACCGGAAAACGAGTAATATGATACCAGCTCTGATACTCTGATTTTTCTTGCTTTTTTAAAAGATCAGCAAATGCAAAAAAATCTGTTCCAGTATGATTAAACACAGCATCTAAAATAACCCTTATGTTTTTTTCATGTGCTTCTTTGACCAGAACTCGCAGATCTTCATTGATTCCAAAATGAGGATCTACTTTATAGTAATCCGTCGTATCGTATTTATGATTTGAAGGAGACGTAAACACCGGGTTCAAATAAATACATTCTACTCCAAGCTCTGCCAGATAGCTAAGCGATTTTCGGATTCCATCCAGATTTCCGCCCATAAAGTTGGAAGCTGTCGGTTTACTTCCCCACGCCACACAATCCTCCGGCGCATAAGACGGATTTCCTTTGCGGAAGCGCTCTGGAAATATCTGATAGTAAATCGTTCCTTGACTCCATTTGGGTGGCATATACTCTACAGTACACTTATTGGCATATGCATATTCGAAAAAGCCGGAATCCGGACATTTTTCAACTGTTCCCCACGCATTATACCAACACGTATCCCCGTTTTTTCCCGTCACTCGAAAATAATATTGAAGATATCTCGCCGGCTTTTGAAAAGAAACCACTGCCGTATATACAACCGATGTTCCTAAATGGTACTGCTCTGACATTCTTTCTTCTTTCGTTGTTTCTTCTCTGTGATTCTTATGAAAATAAACCAACGTACACGTTTCTATGTCCCCACTCGCTGCCCGGAAAGAAAATCTCAGATGAAACCGATCCGGTGCATAAATTTCCGGGTACATCCCGCTGTGATAAAAAGCAGCCAGATTCATACTAACTCCTTTCCGAAAGTTTCAGTACCCGGCATCCATGTGGCGGAAGCATGGTATGAAAGCTCTTCATTTCTCCGAGATCTTCATGCATCCAAAGATCCCTGACACTGGCAGCTCTGCACAACAACACTTGTTTAAAATCAATCTCTACTTCTTTTTCTTCTGCATCTCTATTAAATACGGAAAGAATAATCTCTCCTGTTGCTTCTTTTCCAATCCAGATGGTACTGTCCGGATTTTTGGTATCCGTTGATAATGGGAAGGATAAAATTTCTTTTTTATTCAACGCAAGAAGTTCCTCATTCTGATAAATCCATGCCCGATCTTTGATCGTATCATACTGATCTGCGATATCCAGCGGCGCTCCCGCAATCAGTTCCAGCGATACAGCCGATTTGCACTCCTCATCATTTGCAAAGGTATTCAGGCGAAGCATATCCGCATCCATGATCATGTTGTGGTCAGCAAAATTTTTGACCAGTAAATCAGGCCTTCAAATGCTGTCGTGCACTGAGACCAATAATCAAAATGCAGTCCTCTGTTTCGATCACTAAAAGTATCCCAGCCTCCCGTACCGGAGTCTTCGTTAATACGCGCCATCTGTCCCATGCCAAACTCATTCTCACCATTGTTTTTCAAATGCGGCATAACAAGACTGATCATTATCTGATCCCCTGCTGCTTCCTTGATCCATTCGAGAACTTTTCGGTAATTTGCTGATCCATGATTTCTGCCAATCTGCTTTCCTTTATCCATTCCATCTTCGTACCAGGAAAGAAAATCAATTCGTAAAAAAGTTACATGGCAGTCAATAAATACTTTACATATCCTTGCACATACTCTTTTGCTCCAGAACGATCTACATCCACCCAATACAATGCTCGATCTTCTCCATTTGGATAAGAAAAACGATCCCCCGTTATTTTTTTCTCATTTTCTCCATTATAAACATACGACAAATCTGTAATTTCTCGCACCGGAATATTTGTTCCTTTGACCAAAATTTCTTTGTTCTTTACCGCTGCCGGGCTGATCCAGGTCGGATTGTAGTAAACGCCGAGAGCCATTCCTCTCTCATTCAGATAGTCTGCCCAATATTTCCAATCATGTTTCCATGAATCATGATGACGAGTTAGATATCCATTTTCATTGATGCAGAAAGAATCCTCGATCCATCCATCTGTGCATACCATCTCGTATCCATATGGAACAAATTCCTTTGCTACCCAATCAATATTTTCTTTGAACCGTTCTTCTGGCATAAAAGTATTTTCAGTAAACTGTTTCTCATAGGTACACCAGTAAAGGGGTCCTGTTCTCTTATCTAATTTCAATCTCATGTAAAAACCCTCCTGTTTTTTTACCTAGCTCAGAATCCTATTCCAAACGCAGATATATAACAGAAAACACCAATAATTTGTCCAATTCAAATATAATTTCCTGTCTTTGATCATCCCCTAGTTTTACTTTATAATACACTTCTTCTGGCTCCTGAATTTCACCGTCCGGTGTCACAACGTATATTTGTTTCTTTTCTCCCGGAAGTTTTGCCTTCACTTTTATCTTTTCTACACGCTGTGGGAATTCCTCATGTGTTCTATTCCAGTTCATGTCCGAAATTCCCGTAAAATTCACACATCGTATTGAAAATTCTCGTCCTCTCTTATAAATTTGAATCCATACCTTTCCTGCTTCCGGATACGGTGACCAATCAACATTTTCGAATATAAATTCTGAGTTGATTCCTCCTGCATACTGCATCGTCAGATCCGTCCAACTTTCCGGAAATAAAAGTCCGCCGTACGCGGTAATAAAATCATAATATTTTTTCAATGTTTTTCGGAACGAATGTTCCCCAATTCTGCAGTTGTCCGGATAATATGCCTCTGTCAGAACACTTCCTTCCTCGCCCAATAGAAGATGGTATCCGCCAGAAGCGAAAATTGTTGCCATTGCAAGCTGCGCTGTAGATCCCTTCAGATTTCTTTCTGGTTCTGTTTTAAACGGATTCAAATACGCTGCCAGAATCACCCTCTTCTCATCTTTTGTTTCCCGAGCATGCGCAATCAAACGATATAGATCTCTATAAGTATCATTCGGCGACCAGACTCTATATAAATACAATCTTCGCGACTCTTTTTTACCGAATCTACCGGCCAGTTATTTACTGCATTAAAAATGAGTTGTTTTTCCGGGTATTTTTCTTTTGTTTCATTGATCAAATCACCAAAATCATCTGCCAGATCTCGAATGACATATTTTCCATTTTCCAGAATTAATGCCTCTTTCGGATCTCCGTATTGATCCATATGTACGCCATCAAAACCTTTTTCCAGCGCTTTTCCATATTCCTGTAAAATCCGTTTTCTCCACGCCGTTCCCCTGTGAATATCCATCAACCATATTTTGTCAATGAAAATCATTGGTTCTCCATTATCGTACCGATAGCTGCATTCCGGATGTTCTTCCTGAAATGATTCTGCACCGTAAACAGCACCATATGCTATTGCCTTGGCACCGCAAGCGTGCACTCCTTCGATTTTTTTCGCAACAGCAGTCATCGAACCTTTTCTTCCCATGATATCTGTATAAATATCACTCTCCGGATAAAACTCATCATGGCGGTACATCCAGTCATAAAACTGAATCACATTCAAGTGCATTTCCCTGAAAAATTCCTGATACTCTTCTTTTTGTTTATCTTCCTCAGAAAAACTGCTAAGAAATCCATATCTTGGAGCTTCTGTCCAGCAATTCACAACATCAAATGCCGTGTAACAGCTCCCTAGTTTTTCAGTCTTTTGAAAGAATTCTATTTTTACCAGATATCCACCCGTTTTTTCTGAAATGCTTTCCGCAAGTGGAATATACACTCCTTGTTCCAGGGTACATTCCATTTTCAGATTTTCTCCCTGATACGTAAACAACGAAACTATCACGTGATTTGCTTTCGTCGGCCCTGTTTTTTTTATTTCCAGCCAGACTCTTTCCCCAATTTCATACTGCGTTTTATTAGGTATTACATAAAACCCTGTATTTTCCATCTTCCACCCTCTCTTTCCATGAAATGTTTCGTTTGTTTTTGAGAAAGCCCCATCTTAGAAATTAAACCGAAGACGGGACTTTTTCTCAAGAATCTTCGCGGGGATCACTTCGTCATTTTGATACTATTGTTCTTTGTGAATTACATGAATTTCTGTTTTTTCCAATTTCGGAACACTGACAATAACTGCTGTATCCTCTCTCCAATACCAACCGGAACCATAATTCAACGCATTCAAGGATGCACCTTCTGGAAGAGAAATCCCATTCAACTCCAGACTTTCTGGCTTTCTGTCAAAACCAAGGAGAACAATAAATTCTGTCTCAGATGCATGGCGAAGCATAAAGAAATCTTCACCCGTTTGGCCCAAAATATTGTATTCAATTTCTTTTTCATCTGCATACCGTTTGCCTGAAGTTTCATTTAAAGCTCGGCTCATAAGAACTGTATTCTTTTTTTCATATGTCATGCTTTGTCCAAGCTGCAATTCTCCATTCATAACAGACAGAATGCACGCTCCTTCCCGAATATAAACAGGAATTTTGTCAATTGGAACATCCACCTGAAAAATTCGGTTTCCACCAACCATCTTTCTGAAATCCAATAAATTGATCCATCTTCCTGATGGGAAATAAATTCTCCTCTTTTCCCCTTCTTGATGAACCGGAGCAACTAACAGATCTGAACCATAAAAATATTCATCTTCCCAATAGACAGCCTCTTTATCCTTAGGAAATACCATTGGCAACGGTCTCATCATTGGTATGCCTGTTTTATGTGCCTCTTCCGCTGTATGAACCGAATATTTCAGAAGATTTTCTCTTAGCCATGCATAAAATTTATAAACAGACACTGCATATCGACTGTAAACCCACGGCTCTCTTGGGGTCACTCCATGGAAACGCATAATCGGTGAGAAGGCTGCAAATTCCGTCCAACGGAGATACGTTTCTTCGTCTGCAAATCCTGAATAACCTCCTGCATCAACACCCCAGAATGGAAAACCGGAAGCCGCCAGTGTCAGACCTCCATTCATTGCATAAGTCAGGCCTCTAAAGCTTGAAAGCTGGTCTCCACCAAACTGGCAGGAATACTTTTGAACACCCGCTGCCGCAGATCTTGAAAACAGCACGTGATCTTCTCCTTTATATTTTTCAAAGAGTTTTCGATACGCTTTTGTATAATCCAGCGCGTAAGCGTTGTGCATTTCATCTCCCGTACGACCATCGTAAAACACTGCTTCATCTGGAATAATTTCTCCAAAATCCACCATAGTTCCATCAAAACCTGCATCCATTCGATCATGCCATTGATTTTCCAGAAGTTCCTCTGCTCTTGGATGTGAAAAATCAATAGCACATGGAAGAACTTTTTCTCCATGATAATCCGGCGTTCTTGTAATTGGCAGATCTTCTTCCGCACAATTCGGGAGAAGTTCCTTTGCCTGCTCCATATCCAGATGTGAAAATTGCCAGGAAAAAACCCGCATCTTCTGTTGTTTTGTAAACGTAGCAATCTTATAAATTTCTTCTTTGTTGTAATGGTCTTCCCATTTCCAACCAGCACCCTCTGCATACAGGCCGGAATGTGGAATATCAAGATTTTTAAACTTCCGCACAACACCTTCCATCTCCTGGATTACATCGTGCGTCGGTCCGTCCATCCATCTGCCTACCCCACCGCCGGCCCACGGTTCAAACACCCACGCAGGCGGAAGCAACGGTTTTCCGGTTAAGGCTGTATATTCCTCCATGTTTTCTAAGACGCTTCCCGTAAAAACATAAATATCTGCTTTGGGTCCTGCTGTTGTGATTCGAAGCCCTTTGCTGACTCTTCCAATATCTGCTCTAATTCTGTAAAAACTGTTAATAAACAAAGAATAACCTTTTGTAGAGTGTAAAAATGATACGTTTTTGTAGGACTGATTTCCAATAGAACAATTACAACCTTCAAATGCATCTCTTTGCCACAAAGAAAGTACCCGACCTCTCTGGTTTATAGCATCAAAGCGTTCACCGAATCCATACACCATTTCTCTTTCCTGAAGCGGTTGGCATACATCGAATCCTTTGCTTCCTGCATAATCATAGAGCTTGAAGTTATCTGCATCTAATACAAATTTTTCATCTGCACAGATCTTCCAATCTTCTCCCGCTGTAATCACAATCACAGAATGTGCTGTTTTGATCTGATATTCTCCCTCTATTTCTGAAAATGTATACGAAACTGCTTCGCTGTCAAAATCTCCTTTTTCTCTTGTATAAAAGCGAAAACCACGATTCTGTGGAATCAATACGGCATCGTAGGTGTTCAAACCATATTCGTACTTTAATACGATCTGATTCCCCTGATCTGAAACAGATTTCAAATGTGTGAATCCAATCCAGTTGTCTTCGTCTGCATCTCCAAGTGTATGATCTGCATACCACCATGCCGTGAGCGTTCGGAAATAGCCAATCAAGACATCCAGTTCTCTGCAGGCTGTCGCAGTATCTCCTTTTCGAAGCGCTTCGTTACAGAGACGTCTCTGTACCCAAGGATCCACTTTATCAAAACGTTTCACATCGTGCATTTGGGAAGAAATCCATTCCTTCCAACATTAACACATCCTGCCATCTTTGTACGGTTATAATCCGATCTGGCAATTCATCCGGTGTTGTCGGTGTCAGCGATTTCTGCAAATGCATAATCTCAGCCCGCTCATTTATAGATGGCCATTCCAGTGTCGCCGGCCGCTGCCAATGCACCGTTCCATCCGGTAGGATCACGCAAGCACTGCTGGAATAGATAACCTGCGGTGTTCCTCCAGGTGTGCACTCAATAAAGCTTTCCGGATCAAAATCAAATCTGGACTCGTAATTTGCATTTAAATCCAACGGATTTAAAGCCAACACTTCACTGGTCTGATTCTTTTTCCGGTAAACCTGAAACTTAAAATATTTTTCCGGAAATCCGCCGAACAAATCCCATGGGATTCCAAACATGACACGCCAACATTTTTTTTCTACAGCGATTTTGCATGTATATTTCCATGATGGGATTTCTGTTTTTACCGCATCATTTTTTTCGGTAAAGTAATCATTTAAAATTGCTTTATCGCCGCCGAAATAGGTCATTCCCTTTTCCGTCCTGGCTCCCGCCTGTTTCTCTGTGTCTGCACAAAATACTGCGTAGTCTCGCTCTCCAAAATTTCCGCTGCTCAATGCAATTTCTATCTTATCTTTGCGAAGCTCCATTCTGTTTTCAGCACATTTTCATCAGACGGACGGGAAACCCTTGCCTCTTTTTCATAGCAAATCAGATACAGATACAGATTTTTCTGATCCCACATCATCCGTAGATTTGTACTTGAAACGGTCTCTCTTCCGCCTGCACTGTAAAATGTGTCCATTAACACCGCATGTTCCCATTCATTTAAATTCACAGGAATGGAAGGTACTGCCGAAACCGGTGCACCAAGTTCAACTGCTGCAATACCAAACGACTGTTTTTTTCTAGTTGTAATCATACTTCACCTCCCGGCTGAAATTTTGCAGAGAATCCGATATTATCCTTTTATGGAACCGTCCGTAATGCCCTGCTGCATAAACTGTTTCTGAAAAATAACAAACAATACAATAATCGGAATAATAACAATAACACTGGCAGCAAACATCAGGCCATAGTTCGTCGTATACTGTCCACGGAACAGTTGCAGTGCAACGGAAAGTGTTCTCTTGTTTGTCGATTTTGTAAAGGTAAGAATATCAAATAGGTTCGACCAGTATCCATTAAACGCCAATACTGCCTGTGTTGCAATTGCCGGTTTACTTAACGGAATAATGCAATGTAACAAGGTCTGAAACCTGGTTGCACCATCAAGGTACATGGACTCTTCCAGCTCTTTCGGCACTGCTTCAAAAAAACCTCTATAGAAGAAGGTGTTTCCTGCCACACAAGTGCCTCCCCACAGCAGCCAAATTCCTTTATAGGTATCAATCAGTTTCAATCCGTTTAAAACAGTGTACTGGGAGATCATAGCCAGCTGTGCCGGAATCATCATTGTGAGCAACAGCAAGTTAAAAATAGGCTCCTTTCCTGGAAACTGGAATCGTGAGAAAGAATATGCCATCGTGATCGAAATTAACAGATTTACGATAAGGCCCACTACAGACACGTATAGTGTGTTGAAAAAGTACGTCTGAAAATGGTTTGCAGTCCACGCTTTTACATAGTTTTCCAGATAAAGTGGAAAATTCGGAAATAAAATTGGCTCGTTCGGCAAAACACCTTTTACCTTCATAAATGAAGTCGAAATCATTGACAAAAAAGGAAGAAGGCATATTGCTGTCAACGCTACTAAAATCACATGAATACAGATCTGACTAATTATTTTCTTTTTCTTCATTGCTGCTCTCCTCCTTAAAGATTTTCACCATAGCGAAGGAATTTCTTCAGTCCCATGGAAATAACAAATACAACAATACCCATGACAATACCACAAGCGGCCGCATACCCAAAATCGAAATAATTGAACGCCCTCCGGTAAATATAATCCATAACAACATCTGTTGTTCCGAGCGGATCTCCTTTTGTCAACAGGAATACCTGAATAAAGATATTCATTGCACCGTTAATCAGATTAATCAGTAGATAAAGCGTAGTTCCTCTTAATCCAGGAAGTGTAACGTGGAAGAATTTCTGAACCGCATTGGCTCCATCCATCGTTGCAGCTTCATACTGATCTGATGGGATTCCAAGAAGACCGGCGGTGTAAATGATCATAACCCAGCCATAGCCCTTCCAGATTGAGCAGATCCAGATAACAAAGTTCCTGTCCATGTATTCTTCAACCATGCTACCGGCTCTTTTAAGATTCCGATGGTAGTCAGACAGTAGTTTACAAGACTTCCTTCATCCGGTTGGAAAATATAATCAATGATATTACAGAAAACAACCCAGTCACAAATAACTGCAATATATAAGAGTACTTTATATACATTTTTTCCTGTTTTCAGGTTATGAATCAAAACGGCAACGATCAGGCCAAGAACCAACTGTCCTGGCACAGTAACCAGAACTGCTAAAATATTATTTCGAAATGCAATCCAGAAAAAATAGGCATCAGATCCTTTTGTTGAAATATCTTTGAACATTTTAGCAAAATTACTTATTCCAACAAATGTATTTTCCGAACCTGGCATAATGCTATAATTTGTTAGTGCAATATAAATATTCTTAATTTGTGGATATAATACAAAGACAATAAATAAGGTCATTCCCACTGCAAGGAAGGGCAAAACGGCCAACCATTGTTTCAGACCTTTGGAAAATCTTTCTGATAAAGGTTTTTTCATAACAGATACCTTTCCGGGCTGCTTTTTATCGCCCTATAAACAATTTCCACAGGCAAGAAAGCCTGTGGAAATTTGTTTCATCTTTCTTGAATTATGATGCCTCACCTGCAAGCAATGCATCCAGTTCCGGAGCAATCTTATCGAGTGCGGACTGTGCCGTATCCTCATGAAGAACTGCGCTCTGGAATGCTACAGAGAGTTTATCTGAAATTTTCTCCCATGCCGGAGATGGGGTACGGGATACAGCTCCCTCAAGCTGTTCAATATACGTACTCATATTCGGTACTGCTTGTACTTCTTCAGATTCGGCAATTGTTTTTACAGTCGGGATCAGATGTCCACCGCCTACAGCCTGTGCTGTCTGAGAGAATTCACTCATTAAGAACATTGCAAATACCCAGGATGCTTCTTTCTTATCGCTACTCTCAAACATAACCAGATCCTCGCCACCGTTAACGGTAAGAGATCCGGCTTTACCAGCCGGCAGAAGTCCTACTTCTACTTTTGCCAGATTTTCTTCATCATCATTTGTGAAGAACCATGGACCCTGATAACTAAACAGATAATTTCCATCGTAAAGACCATTTGCTGCATCCGGCTTTCCACCTGTGAAGCAAGGTCCAATAATTCCTTCATCATACCACTCAACGATAGTCTCCAGTGCCTTTACACTATCTTCACTGTTGACATAACCAGATGCTTTCGTATAGTCCTCATTGGTATAAACGCCGCCCAGAGAATGAAACAATGGAGCCATAGCCCAAGAGTTTGCCCCCTCGCATGCGATCAGATACTGATCTGAGCCAAGCTTGTCCTTCAATGCAACAACTTCATCGTAAGTTGTCGGAATACTGTCAATATTCAGTTCCTCCATCATGGTCTTACTGTAAACGCCTGACAGACAGTTTGTGTTCAATGGCAATCCATAATATTTTCCATTGTAATAATTAGTACTCAGCGGTCCTTCGTACAGATTATCTTTCAGATCTGCAAATCCTTCCAGATCATCAACTGCTGCAAGTGCTCCCATCTCAGCAAGTTCTGGAACCCAGATAATATCCATTCGCATCAGATCCGGGCCTGTTCCACTGGAAAGGCTGGTAATAATCTGTTGCATCAATCCATCGTATGGCATTCTTACAGCATCAACATGAATATTTGGATACTGTTTTTCAAACTCAGGAATAATGGTATCTACAAGAACCTCTTCCTCTGAATCACCATGTGTATGCCAATAGGTAATCGTTACATCGTCTCCATCGTACTGGATACCTGAACCAGAAGTATCTGAGCCCGTGTTGGATGTATCAGATGCGCTGGCACTGGCACTACCATTGTTAGAAGAACTCTTCGTATCCCCACTTTTGGAATTGCTTCCACATCCAAAAAGCACGGATGCTGCAAGGATTGCTGATAGTGAAACTGCTAATGTTTTTCTTTTCATCTCTTTTCCTCCTTTAGAAAAGTTCGTTTTTGTTATAATCTATTTTTATACTTTTTCTTATCTTTTCTCAAGACGCTTTCTTATCTAATCTATACAGTATTTTTACTTTATATCACTTTTTTATAGACTTTTTAACGAATTTCGATTAATATGTTATTGTGCAATCTTTATGGTATGTGATCATTTTTCCTTTTTTATTCATGGTTAATCTACAATTCAAAAGAGGGCAAAGCATATGGAAATTATCGAATATGAACCAATCAATTTGTATGACGGACGCTTTTGCAAGGTATTTCATTCTGACTGGATTCAGTTAGAAAAACCTAAAGATGTAAATTCAGCACCGCATTTTCACTGGCATAACAGTTTTGAATTTAACTGTTCTATTTCGGGAACACTGCGCTGTGAAATCGGCTCTACTATGACATATGCAAAAGATAATGATTTTCTTTTTGTGAACCCAAATGTTATTCATAAGTCACTTGAAGTTTCTGCCTCCTTTCTAGGATTTGCAGTGCTTGTTCCTGTCTCTATCATACAGCTTTTTTTTAACCCAGATAGTAAAAACTACCCTATTATAGAACAGGATGTTGTGAACAGACATCGGAAAGAAATCATAGAACTTCTTATGGATATCTACCGATATTCACGATCCGAAAAACCGGTTGATCTCCTTGGGATGAATGCCTGTGTTCTCCAAATTTTTCACATCCTTCTCTCTGAAAGCATGGCTGCTCCGACTTGTACTACCCCCCCGATCCAAATTAGAGGATTCGATTTCTTTTACCGAATATCTGGCAGCACATTATAGAGAACATATCACTCTGGAAAGTGTTTCCGAACATTTTGGCTTCAATCCGACCTATTTTTCCAGAATATTTGCCAAAAAAACAGGTCGCAATTTTAATGTCTATCTTTCTTCGCTCCGATTAGACCATGCGACCCACCTCCTTGAAACTACGACTTCTTCTATTCCTGATATTTCAGAAGAAAGTGGTTTTTCCAGTTCCCGCGCTTTTATTGAAATGTTTAAAAAAGTAAACGAACTCACGCCAAAACAATACAGGGACCAATGCAACGAGCACAAAAAAGTGCATCACTCCAATGACTGATTTTTTTCTTCTGTCGTGCAGGCATGTGGTTCTTCTAATACTGCACCGACGTTTCTCCGTATCCTAGAGCGTGTCTGAAAAAGGCTTTTACGCTAGACGTTGATATGCCTAACGTCAAAACAGCTCAAGTGCATTTCTGCACCTGAGCTGTTTTTCTGCTTTTTCAACTATAATTGCATCATGCAAGCGGCCTTACGCTTCCTTCCGTAATTCCATTCTCATTAAACGCATCGACTCTCACATACACCGTTTCGCCATAAATCAAATCCTTTTCAAAATCTTTCATGTCTCTTTTCTCCTATGCTTGTATAATGTTCTCAGAAACAAGGTGGTCACTACTGTTTCCAATACTGATACGCAGTTTCATTCCGCTGCTGACGGTTTCCATGTTTTTGCCATAATATGAGAATTCTTCCTGGTCAATAAAGAAATCTACATCCTTCTTTTCTCCCGGATCCAGAAAGACTTTCTGAAAACGGACAAGCTCTTTCATCGGACGCACCACAGATGCATGTAATGTTTCGTAATAACACTGAACGACCTCTGCCCCCGCAATATTGCCTGTATTACTTACCTTACAATGTACATGCACTCTTTTGTCCTGTTCCATCCGAACTTCAACATCCGAAACATCAAACTCTGTATAGGATAATCCAAAACCAAATGGATATAATGGTGTATTGGGAATATCCATATATCTGCTGGTGAAACGGTTCTCCAGGTTATCTGCAGTAAGCACATGCCCGGTTTTTACATCCCAGTAGCTTATGGGCACCTGTCCCACACACCATGGGATACTCACAGCTAATTTGCCGGAAGGGTTTATTCTGCCATACACAAGATCTATGATTGCTTCAGCTCCCATAGTGCCGGGTCTCCATGCCATAATGACAGCTTTGGATCTTTCTGATATCCTCCGCAGGTCCAATGGTCTTCCTGTAATTACCACAGTCACAATATTACTTGTACGTTCTGCTATTTTTTCAAATAACACCTGCTGTTCTTCCGGCAAAGTCAGGAATGCCCTGCTGGCAGCCTCTCCTGACTGGGACTCATGTTCCCCAAGTACACATACAACCGTATCTTCATGGGTTATCGTTTCCAGCCACTGCTCATCCCTTGGCTTGTCAGACACTTCCTGTTCCACCTGCCATATCTTACACTCTTCATCAGAAAGAATATTGCATCCTGTAATACATTCTGCTTCTATCTGCTTTTTTTGTAAAATATCTTCTATTGTTTCAACTGCCTCATGTTCTCCAAAAATCGACCAGCGGCTTAAGAATTCTCTTGACGCTGTATAAGGACCTGCCCAGATAACTTTCTTCTTCCTGCTTAATGGCAGCAGCTTTTCATTTTTCAAAAGGACACAGCTTTCGCCAGCCAGCTGATATGCTTTTTCCCGGTTATGCATAGTCAGTTTTCCACTCTTTCCAAGACCGGCAAACGGATTTTCAAAAAGCCCAAGCTGATTTTTCATCATCAGGACCCGGAATGCACTTTCATCAACAAACGCTTCCGGTATTTTTCCGCTTTCTACCAGTTTTCCCAGACACAGCATATAAGCAGGACTCATCATATCAATGTCTACACCGGCTTCTGAAGCCTGGATTGCTGCTTCTTCCATATTAGCTGCCACTCCCTGTTCTTCCAGCTGACCTATGGAGCCCCAATCTGAAATTACAGTTCCCTCAAATCCTTCCTTATCCCGCAGAAGCCCTTTAAGAAGTTCCTTATTTCCGCTTATCGGTTTACGGTCAATAGCATTAAAAGCTGTCATGACCATAGCAGGCTTTGCTTTTAATGCCATACGGAAAGGTTTTACATACTGTTCCAGAAATGTCCGCCGAGATATTTCAACATCATTATATTCCCTTCCTGCATTCACTGCCCCATACCCCGCAAAATGCTTCAGGCATGCCGCTATTCCAGTATCATCCTTCTGCTGATAGCCATCTACCATTGCTTTTCCCATGATCCCATTTACATATGGATCTTCTCCAAAGGATTCCATCATTCTTCCCCATCTGGATCTCTTGAAACATCAATCATAGGAGAAAATGTTGCTCTGAGCCCTTCTGAAGATGCCTCCAAGGCAGCTATAGAAGCCGCCTCAGACACCAGTTCCGGATGAAATGAACACGCCTGCCCCAACGGAATCGGAAAAATCGTCCGACATCCATGGATAACATCTGCCATAAAGAGAAGCGGGATATGATGGGGATGCTGTTCCATATATCTGCTCTGGATATCATAAATTTTATCTTTACCGATCACTCCTAGCACTGAACCGGCATATTGAATGATCCATTCCGGTGGTAACTGTTCGCCAACAACACCGGTAAGCACTGCCTCTTTGTCAAAATATACACCGGTAAGCTGTACCATCTGTCCTATTTTTTCCTGCAAAGACATTTCTGAAAGCAATTGCTGCAATTTATCTATTTCCATGATTACTCCTTATGTTTGATCTGTCTATTTCTAATGTTCATTTCTCCAAAGAGCACCTGAGCTGTTTTTCTGCTTTTTCAATATAATTGTATCATACAAGCGGCCTTACGGTTCCTTCCGTAATTCCATTTTCATTAAACGCATCGACTCTCACATATACCGTTTCGCCTTCGACCAGCGCGCCAATATTCTGCTCCGGCATAAAGGTCATGCAGCTGTGATACAGCTTGTCCGGATCAAAACCCCAGAGGACGTTGTATCCGACGGCGTCTGTCTGCGGCTCAATGGTGATGCGCATATCCATGGTTCCGGTTCGTTCTGCCTGATACTGCGGTGCGAATGGTTTTTCGCCGTTGCCGAGTCCGAAGACACGAAAGCCGGAGATGCATAGATTCTGATTGTACGGTACTTCAAAAACAGTAAGTTTCAGATAGCGGATCTGTACACCCTCTTCTTTTACAACGAAATCGTGTGGCAGATTAGTTTCTGCGTCTGATTTGTCTGCCAGGACAAAATAGTTTGTTCCATCGGCGGATGCCTCAAGCAGCCATCTTGTTTTATGCTGACTCGGGTCGATATATCGTTCGCCCTGACGCTCGCCCGGCAGGGGTACATCGATTTTATCATCCGCAAAATTGATCTGTACGGCGCGGACATCTTTTACCTCACCAAGATCCATCGAAATCCACTCGCCCGGCTGATTTCCGGCGGCGCGCCACCAGGTCTGGATATTTTCATCTGCCGCAAACGACGGTTCTCTGCCTTCTTCAGAGGACGATGCACTCATTGCTTTCTGATAGCTTAAGAGATACCACTCCGGTTTTGCCCATGGATCTTCTTTTTCCTGCTCCACTGCCATCGGCCAGTCGCCGAACTGCTGATTGCAGAACAGGACACCATCTTCGTCAAAGCCTGCCCGCCAGATGCCAACACGACGCTCCATATCGTGGTTTTTGCTGATCTGCATTGTCGCGGTATGCCACCAGTTTCCATAGCGGTCTTCCATCGTCGAACCGTGGCCTGCACCGCGCAGGAATCCGCCCGGTTTATAGGAATATGGATTGTTCTTTGCCAGATGGAACGGGCCAAGCGGGGAATCACTCTCGTAAACACCGTCACCGTAAACGTTGTATTCCGTTCCCGGGCCGGCATACTGGAGATAATAGATTCCATTGTGCTTTGTCATCCATGCGCCCTCGATGAACGGTCTCTGGCTGAACATAATTTTGGCAAACCCGATCTGCTCCTCCGTCAGATGATCCGCATCTTTTCCCTGTACTTTCAGAAATTCTTTGAATTTTTCAACAGCTTCTTCTTCACTCAGCGGCATTTTGGAATGATTTTCTCCGACGCGCTCGTATCCGATTTTTTCCGGCTGACCGTAGATCAGTTCTTTTCTCTCGGTCTTTGGAACCATCGTCTCCGGTTCAAGCTCCACACCCCAGATCGGAGTCACGTTATTGCATCCCCAGTAAAAATAGAGCTTTCCGTCATCATCAAGAAACAGGTTCGGATCCCAGAAATCGAAGGTTCCCGGAATACGCTCAAACGGACCGTTTAAGATATCTTTCGTGCGGTAAAAATCGCAGATCGTGCCACGACGGGATGCGCTGAAATACACGTAATCGCCGACCACGCGCACATCCGGCGCATAGTCATACAGCGGCAGGCTGTCCGGCAGACGGTGGCTCTCCCAGTGAACCATATCCTCCGAAACCCAGACGCTCAAAGTCATGGATGCAAAAATATAATATTTTCCCTGAAATAAAATCATCGACGGATCGGCGGCCTCGCGGGAAATCTTGTCCTCGCCGCTTCTCATATCCTCGATAAACTGGTAACGGTAGTCCATGTTTAATGGATTGCAGTAATACTGTTTCTTCATGTTTCCTCTTTTCCGGATTGTGCGTAAAAACCCCTGCAACATGCTTTCGCACATCCTGTCTTTGTCTTATAAAAAAATTTTAGCATACTCCGGGATGAAAAAAAATGTTCTGATTTGACTTTTTACTTTTAGAAAACTGACTTTCACTTGATTTTGTATATGTTCCTTCACATGTTTTTCCTGTTCTTTCTCTCGTTCTTCATGCTTTTTGAACATACCCTTCTTTTTGCATCAAGTATTGGACAAATCTGTATTCCGATTTTACAATGGAAGTATCTTAGAAAAGCACGAAATCATGTACTCTGGGAGTACATCATCGCACAGGGAGATTTTTCATGGAATACACAAAACTTGGAAATTCGGATTTAAAGGTATCGAGAATCTGTATGGGATGTATGGGATTTGGAAATGCAAAAAGCGGCATACATTCCTGGACACTGGACGAGGAGCATTCCCGCGCGATTTTAAAACGCGGTCTGGAACTTGGTGTAAACTTTTTTGATACCGCTGCCGGTTATCAGAGCGGCACCAGCGAGCAGTATCTGGGACGCGCGCTGAACGATTTTGCAAAACGTGATGAAGTCGTTGTCGCAACAAAATTTTTCCCGCGCAGCCCGCAGGAAATTGCAGACGGGGTGAGCGGAAAAGATCATATTTTAGGTCTTCTCGATCGCAGCCTTACGAATCTTGGCATGGACTATGTTGACCTTTATATCTGCCATATGTGGGACTATCACACACCGGTAGAAGAAATGATGGAGGCATTAAATTCAGCTGTCGTTGCAGGAAAGGTACGCGCCATCGGTATTTCTAACTGCTTCGCATGGCAGCTGGCAAAAGCAAATTATATTGCGGATAAGAACGGCTGGGCCAAATTTGTTTCGATTCAGGGACATTACAATCTGCTATTCCGCGAGGAGGAACGCGAGATGGTTCCGTTCTGCAAGGATCAGAATATTGCACTGACACCGTACAGCCCGCTGGCTTCCGGCCGCCTGGCAAAAAAACCGTCGGAGCTTTCCAAACGGCTGCAGGAAGATACGTACGCAAAAGGAAAGTATGATGCGACGAAAGAAAAAGACGCCATCATTATCGACCGCGTCGGTGAACTTGCAAAGAAGAAGGGGCTGACGAGAATCCAGATTTCGCTCGGATGGCTGCTCACAAAAGTAACTGCTCCGGTTGTCGGGGCGACAAAGGTATCGCATATTGAAGAGGGCGTCAAAGCATCGGTGTACAGCTGACACCGGATGAGACTGCTTATCTCGAAGAGCCATATGTCCCGCATGCACTGGTCGGCGTAATGCGCGAGAACCCTTGATAAAAAGTAACTGCTCCGTATCTTCACCGTTATGAGTCAGGCGGATATTACGGATGCTTCACGAGAGAAACACAGACGAAGAAGACTTTATGCAGGAAGCAGAAAGCGCAGTTTCTTCTACCTGGAGCCTTGTTCGATTCGATATTGTATTGCTCTGATGAAGGAATTGAAAATGGAGCTTCAAAAAACTGCATTTGCACAGATAAGCGATTGTGTGCTTGCCCTTTCTATACCGGAAATTATAACGCAGAAAAATGTACGGACCGCCATGGAAAAAGCAGGCTTTCATGTAATAAGGGTTATGACTGCGACAGATGCTTGTGCCCTTTCAAAAGCACAAGATATGAAACATGACCAGCAATTTGGGGTTCGTGTGATTTCAAATTGTAAAAAGCAAAATCTGCTGGCAGAATTTTCAGCATGGACAGATCAAACTAATATGCTGGAAGGATTGGAATATACCATCGGAGAGAATACTCCAGAAATGATTCCAAATATGACGTACTATTATCTAAGTGATACGAAATCGAGAGAAACACTGGGTCAGGAAACAATCGGATACGAGGATCTTTCCGTTGTGGCCGCGGATAGAACTGCAGCCCAGGGAGCCAGACTTACCAATCCTACCGCGAAGCCTATTACCATGCTTGTACTTTTCCCATGGACCGCCGGAATTGAAATTTCAACCATCCAATGGGGAAAGGAATGCATTCCATTAACCTGGCTTAACGAAGAACGACACATGATTCCCATGCGAACAGATGGTTTCGACATTTTGCTGGATTCCGGAATCAAAGGAAAAGGTCTGAACCTGTATCTGAAATCAAAGGATTCTAAAAGGAAAGTCAGAACCTAGAAAATGGAGGAGATCTGTCCTGAATTTCCAAAGGATGCAAGCCGGCTGAAAGCATGGATCGAGGTTGGAATGGAATGCGGCGATTTTACCCTGATACTGCAATCAGGAGAGAATCTTGCAAAGATAGATTTGAGTCAATTCACAGAAGAAAAGCCGAAACGCTTCCCGATAAATACCGTTTTCGTACCGGAACAGCTTCTCGCAAATGTACTTCAGGCCGGAAAAGAGTTTTGCCTGGGGGCGGAAAATCTGAACCCCACAACGAAGGCTTCTGCAATTGGAAAGAGAATCCAGATGATCGCCAGACAGACACAAGAAGTATTTGCAGACTGTCATGACGGAGATACAAATATCCGAGTCAGCACATGGATTGAAAAGCTGCTGGCTGTAAAAGACAATCTCGAATATGGAATTGTCAGTTCGGAACGAACGACGAATCGCTGGGCCTATATGGATGAAAAGCTTCTTATGATGGATTTCCGTACAGCTTTGGCGCAGAATTTATATCAGCTGAATGTCTTACCGATGGAAGCAAATGGTACAATATTTGATCCTCATATCCATGATGCAGTGCACATCGAAGAAACCGACCGGGTGGAAGAAGACAGAGTTGTCGAGGAAATACAGAAAGGCTACTTCTTCGGAGAAAAACTGTATCGACCGACAAAGGTTATTGTTTCTAAAAATTCCTGTCAAAAGTAATGCTCTGTCATATGTGTCTTGATATATACGAATCAATTTCTCAAACGCACAGATCATTAACCGATATATAAATTAAGGGTGAAGAGGAGCCTGTTTTTAAAGCTCCTCATCACCCTTGACAAACCCTAAAAGAATTTAACCGAATCAACCAAGTCCTGATAAGCGGTGAAGCAGCTATTCAGTTATGAGCAAGTAACGAAGCGGATTGCGAATATCCGCTTTAGCTTTACAGACTGTTCCACAGTACTCCGGAAAATCTGTTTCTTGCAACTCTCACTCCACAGGGCTGATTTTTTATGTCATTTCTGTATTTTTCCCTTCCATTTCTGTATTGTTTTTATGAAGACATGCTCTTTTTGCTTTTCATCTTCCTGTGCCTCATACTTAGATAATAAGGAATTAAGTTCCCTGTCCCATACCGAATAAAATCGAACGGTGTTTACTTCTTCCTGTATCGTTTTGATTTGTTTTTGATCTTGTCTCGAAAGACTCCGCATTCGTTTTTCTAGTTCCTTTTTGTAAATAGAAACCCCTTGCGGAAATCTTATATTGCTTGCCTCTCTTCTATCTTCTAACTCTATTCCTTTTCCTGATAAAACTTCTTCACTGTATAGCATTTGTAAAAAGGAGACTGCTTTTAAAGGTTGCTTTGTGTTCTTATTAATTCCTGCATAAAGTGTAACATTTGCAGTGAATCCGCCTTCCTGATTCGGCATTGCAAATACCGTATGAACTGTTTTTTCACCTCCAAGTTCTTCCAAATCATTTAGACTTACTACTCCTGTATCTTTTATTTTCCAGTTTAAAGCTAATGATCTTGTTTTTAATGCTACTGTTTCATCCAAAACTTTTTTTATCTGCTCTTCCGAATATAGAAGTGTTTTTTTCTTATAATCAACTACCTCACTAAATGTATCAAAAAATTGAACCCCACTTCTTTGCCCTACAATCTGTTGAATTGCTTTTTCTTTTTGTCTGGCTAATTCCAGCCAATTTCTTGATATTTCTGTATTTTCCGGTAAATCCTGTGTTGTAAATGCATATAGAAAATAATCGTATGTCATAGGAATCAGTATTTGTTCCTCATTAGCCATACCTGCAGACAAAATCTTCTCTTCTAAAATATCTATATCAAAATATTTCATGTATGGTTTCAACGAAAGAAAGGTTCCCTGATACATTTCTTTTTTGGGGTCCTCAAAAACAACTGCTCTTTGCTCACTCCAGGTCGGATTCGGCCCTTCTGCCAAAAATACATCCGGCCCTTCTCCTGTCGTAATTTCATTCTGGATCTCCTGTACTTTTTCTTCCGAAGCCTGTTGCCCTGATGGGATTACCATTAGTTCCACTCCATTATTTTTATATATTTTCTTCCAGGCTGCCACTATTTGAAGTACCGTTTTTTTATTTTCTTCATCAACACAAATTTTTAATGGCATTTCCGTTTTCTCAATTTCAATCTTGGCTTGTGTATCTGCATATACCGTTTCTGCATTTAAGCTCCCACTGACTAATGTGATGTTAATCAGAATCAAACCAAAAATTTCTTTCAACCTTTTTCCCATCATTATGCTACCCCCTATGTTTCTATATAGCACAAGGCTATTGCATGACTTCTGTTTTTTTACATATCATACAACAGCCTTGTGTTTTAAACATTAATTATCATATCCGTGACAAATTGTTCTTGTTTCTTTCACATTAGCAGTATTTCCTGCGTTACAATTTAAACATTTTGTAGTTTTTATTCCTGTTCTATACTGCTTCAAATCAGTTCCCCATGCGTGACCATGAGTACATGTAACTGTACCACTGCTTATCCAGCTTCCCCATACGGTTGACGATGTTATTCTTCCTCCACATCTCGGGCAAACTGCAGCATACGGCATAATTTCTTCATACGCAAAAATATTCTTACTTTCGATAACATCCGCTTTTGTTACATTGGCAGAAAATGTACTGGCCAACATTAAGGTCATTAGAAAAATGGAAATTTTTTTCTTTACCGCTTTCATACTTTTCTCCTTAAAAATTTATTATACCTGTCAACGTACGTTCTACATTTGTATAGCAAAAAATACCATACTTCCTACTTTTTGTCAATCTTTTTTCTACATTTGTCTAATTAATCATTATACCCATGGCAGACTATTTTTTCTTGCCTGATCTTTATCTCAAAAAAAATTTCCACATTCATTACACCTGATTTTTTCTACTCCATATCTGGCTTTCTGTAAGTCATCTCCCCATGCATATTGATGTGTACATACTACATTTTTTCATTTTCCCATGCATTCCAAACCACTTCTCCTTGTACCGCAGCTTTGCATTTGGGACAATTTTCTATATGCGATGATGACCATATTTGTCGCGCTATTTGCATTTCCGAAAAACTCAAAATAATTATTCCAAAAAGAAAAACAGTGACGTATATTCGAAGTTTTTTTCTTGCTAAAAACACATTGTAAAATCGTTCTTTCAGTATCTCTGTTTCTGATACCATTGAAACAACTCCAGACAATTCTTTTTTCGTTTGTTTTGAAGCCACTTTTAAAATAACATTGCAATAATCTTTCCGTTGCGTCAGATTCATATGTTTTGTAACAGTCTCATCACAGACACATTCGATATCTATATTTGCCATTTTTTGCACCCACAGCATTGGGATACAAAACCAATAAACATCCCTTATAATTTGAAGAAACCTTTTATACCATAAATCGTGTTTTTTCTGATGTGTCAATTCATGTAAAAAAATCAAATACCATTCTTCATAGGAGTAATTTTCCGTTTCCAGCATTTCTTGTGGAATCAATACTTTTGTATTTCGTACACCAAACAACATAGGAGAATAAAAATCTTGATTTTCACAGACCCATATTTCTGTTTTTTTTATTTTACAAACTTCGCTTGCTTTTTTTAGAGCTTCTAATACGGAATTTTTTTGCATCTTTTTACATTCTGCAAATATTCTTTTTTTCCATATTCTATATTGTATTGCGTGAAACAAAAGACATAAAATCATCCCTGCAATCCATATATACAGCAAAAATTTTCGCCTGACATCCACCTTCGAATTGAAACGTTTCCCATTTTCGTCATGATCGCGGTCTTTTGATTTTGTTCCCCGATATAATATGCCGGCATAGAAATCATAAAAGGATGTTGCCGAAATTTCTCTGTCACACTCCAAAATGGAAAGCACATTTTAAGTGTCAGAAGTATCCAGACTATCTTTCTCCAGTAATGACCGAGCCTTTTCCCCATTATTTTTTGTACAACATATGCCATAAATGCGACTATGCCTATTGAAAGATTCCACTTTATGATAAATGCCATCTGTAACTATATCCTCTACACCACTTTTTCTATTTTTGTCTGTCAATAAATTCCTGCAATTGCTTAACCTCTTTTGAGCTAAGTTTTTCTCCATCATACAGTGCCGATGCGAATTTTGCTAATGACCCTTGAAACATTTTATCTAACATGTTTTTTCCAACCGTGCCTATATAATTTTCTTTTTCTACTAATGGTACATAAAGATTTGATTTCCCGTTCCTCACTTTTTGAATAAATCCTTTTTTTTCCAAACGAGTAAGCAATGTTAAAATGGTACTCGGTGCAACATTTTTCTCTACATTCAACTTTTCTTCAACTTGAAATCGACTGACAGGTTCCTCATATTCCCATATAATCATCATAATTTCCTGTTCTGATTCTGGTAATTTTTTCATTTCTACTCTCCGCTTTTCTCTACTTTGATCAGATTATAGCATATTTTCCAGAAAATTGTTGCACTTTTTGGGACTGTTTTCCGCCTTCCGAAGCTAGTACATCGTTTTCGAAATAACTATACCACTCACTTGTCTGCAAATCTGATTGCACAGGCATAAAAGCCTCGGCGTAGCCCGCTACGCCTACATTTTTATACCTGCACACTCGAATCTGCATCCTGCGTGATTGGTATAGTTATTTACAAAACGATGTACTAGATTCTAGCATGATTCTTGATTTTTTCTTCCGTTTCGCATAGCTTTGAATGCACTTCAAAAGCACCGGCCAAATGGTCGGTGCTTAAATAATGGTTTCATCAAAAATGGTTCATCCTATACCACACATAAATATGCAAAATATCCTGCATAGCATAAAAGCATAACGACACCACACGTTTTCCGTAATTCCCTGTTCTTGTACGTCCCAATCCATAAAACCAGACCTGCCAGAATTGCGATTCCTGTGTCTACAATAAATTTAGTTTCAAATGGCACAGGACAGATCAGTGCGGCTGTTCCAATTACAAATAAAATGTTAAAAATATTGCTTCCGACAATATTTCCGATTGCAATCCCTGCATTTCCTCTTTTTGCCGCTGTCACAGATGTTACCAGCTCTGGAAGAGATGTTCCGAGAGCAACAATCGTCAGTCCGATAAAACGCTCACTCATTCCAAAGTATCGTGCAATCTCGGTTGCCCCGCTGACGGCAAAATCACTTCCTTTTACAACCAGGACGCCGCCTGCCACCATCAAAGAAGACATTTCCAGACAGGATAATTTTTCGCTTCCTCCTCTTCCGGATTTTCCCCTTTTTTTGACATTACAAACAAATATCCAAGATATACAAGAAACAGTACCCATAAGACTATGCCCTCGGCAAACGTTACTTTTCCTCCTGTCATTCCGCATATCATTAAAACTACCGTAACAAACATCATAAACGGTATTTCATAAAACAAGGTAGACCTTTGTATTGCCACATTTGTTATCAATGCCGTAAGTCCGAGAATAATAAAAATATTCAAGATATTACTTCCAACCACATTTCCTATCGTAATTCCTGCGTTCTGCTGCATCGCTGCAGTAATACTCACAGCACCTCCGGCATACTCGTTCCCATTGCAACAATGGTAAGTCCGATAATCAGCTGGGGAATTCCAAACTTTCTTGCTATGCTTGCAGACCCTTCCACAAACCAGTCTGCTCCTTTTACCAGAAAAAGGAAACCCACTATCAAAATCCCTGCCTGTAACATCATACATATCTTCCTCTCTTTCTTTTGCATTCTTTGCAGCAGGTGTTATAGGCATAAAAAAAGAGACTCCTACTGCATCTACAGTAAAAGTCTCGCTATTTAATCACTTTCCGAGTTATTGAATATCAATAGCTGTACTGACGAAGAAGTGAACACGGTTGGCTAGCTACTCCCTTTTATTTTTCCAGTTTATCAAATTTCTTTTTTTTCGTCAACGTTTTTTATTTCTCTTTTTAAAAGAAAAAATAGAGTATGGATTGTTTCCATACCCTTTTGATTTTCACAAATCCTTTGTCTGATTCTGGTTTTATTACATCATCATTGAGGAAAATCATATCATTATTCTTACACCATGCCGGAATCCATCTTCTGCAAATCCAAAAAACCTCCAAACTGAATCACTCTGTATGATTTCAGTTTGAAGGTTCTGGTCATTCTTTATTCCAGGTTCATGCACAATCCCCAGTCCTGGTCATTGGCATACGGATCGGCAAAATCGGCTTTCTGACCGTTGACGGAATACGGATACAGGTACGCACAGGTCGCTGTTCCATCCTCAAAGAACATGGACAGCACGCCGCGCAGGGAATGCTCACCGCGAATATTATATTCTTCGTTTCCGGTCAGGCGGGCGTAGCGCTTGAAGGTTCGACCGTTTTCTGCGCTCCAATAGTGTGGGAAGGTGTCGCCGAAGACTCTGCGTTTTCCGAACCAGTAGCCGTCCCAGTGGCGGATTGCGGTTTCATGCAGATGGTAGTCCGGCTGCTGTCCGTCGAAAAGTTCGAGAACGGCGATCTGCTGCTCGGCTCCGCGCAGGTATTTTTCTTCCCCGGTCACTTCGTAAACCTGAAGAATAACTTCGGCCGCCGGCTGTACGATCGATTGCTCGTAATTTACTTCCGAAGCCGGATAAGCCGTTCCAATCTCAATCAGTTGATCAGCATGACGTCGGAACAGATCTCTTACTGTTTTCAGATCCTCCTGTTCTCCTGCTTTTTCCAGCTCTTGACAGAGCATCACAATCGGCATTTCAATCGGATAAAAACGGAATCCATCCTGTTCATAAAATTTTTCTGTGATACGAACTGCTGTCTTCAGATTTTCTTTTTCTCCCCACAGCTTCCAGCATTCAAGAAAGAATGTCACTGCCCATGGGTAGTTGTAAAGCCGGAAATAGCTGTTGTCCTTTCCGGAACAGTTGCAAACAAGACCTGTTGCTGCATTTACCAGCTCGCGAAGATAGAATGCATGGTACTCACGAAGACTCTGCTCCGCTTTTTCCCGGTCTTTTAAAAGATTCTGCTGCAGTGCCCGTGCAATCAGCACACCCATACCGGTACGCTCCCGTCCGGCATTGAAATCGTTTTCCGGCGTGCAGACGAGAATTTTTTCTTCGTTATCATACGGCAGATATGCGCCCTGCAGTTCTTTGATCTTTCCATGATACTGCTGGTGATCAACAATAAACGCACACCGTTTTGCAGCCAGTGTTTCCGGCCGCTCCTGCACGAGAAGACGGCAGGTGGTTTTCACCTCGTCGGCACAGATCGAAAGTACATACTCCCCTGTTTTTTCATTTTCAAACAGATATTCATAAACACCATTTTCCGTCTTTTCCAGCGATGTTCCGTTTACCGTCACTTTTTCCGCCGGAAATACCGGTTCAATGGTTACCTTACTCGTCTCTCCCGGATAAATCACATACTGCTCCGCATCCACCAGAATCACCTGGGAAAATGCTCTTAATTTCTCCCGGAAATCTTCGCGTCCCTGATGCGGAAATACTTTCCACTCCAGCGTCATCGTGTCTCCCGGCGCAAATTCCTGTGCGGACGGGTGCAGCCAGAAGCAGCCTCTGTCATTGCTCTGCAGTTTCAGATCGCGCTCAATACTGTAAGCAGAAAGACTGCCTTTTGTGAGTACCATTCCCAGATGCGGAGCCGCACCGCCCATGCGGAGTGCCATGATATAACTGGTATTTTCCCCGCAGAAAATATGTGCATGGCACCGGTAATCCCGGCAGGTCACACTGTCCGTGTAGCGATCCTGCAACGGAAATGAAACCCCAATACTTCCGGCATTTGTAAAATACGGATGCGCACCGTTGTAAGAAACCACAATCTTCGTTGTCAGCACATCTCCGTCTTTCTCATTCTGCACCTCAGCCGAAAACTCCGGCGGGCATTTCACCTCGGCGTATGGGAAATCCTCCCGCAGCAGTTCATCTGTTTTGGATCTTTGGAAAATACAATTTCTTTCACGTTCCCAACTCTCATTTTTTATTTCCCCTTTCGTTTTTTTGATCCCGCTTTTTGAACTCCATGTAAAATTTATTTGCTGCTTTGATCATACTATATCTACATGCTCTTTTCTATATCTCTTTTTCCGTTTTACTTTATTTTTTCTTTCTTGCCGATAGTATTTTTTCTCAATTTTTGTTATACTGAAAATGTATGCGTATCAAACTCCGGCATTGCTCTTTCAAGCTGCCGACACATACATAAACTTCATAAAAGGGGGTATCTTTTTCATGGATACGTATGTCATTTTAAAAGACCTGGCAATCATTATCGTATTCGCAAAATTGTTTGGTATTCTTGCCAGAAAATGCAAGGCTCCGCAGGTTGTGGGCGAGCTGATTGCCGGTATTGTCCTTGGACAGTGTGCTGGGACTCGTTCAGCAGTCTGACTTTCTCGCACAGATGGCGGAGATCGGTGTCATTTTGCTGATGTTCTCCGCAGGTCTTGGCACCAGCCTGAAGGATCTGCTCCGCACCGGAGTGAAATCCCTGCTGATCGCCTGTGCCGGTGTTTTTGTTCCTCTCGTTCTTGGAGCCATCTTATACATGAGCTTTTATGGCTTCTCTGCTGTCGGAACGGAAGAATTTTACCACGCTGTTTTTATCGGTGTTATTCTGACTGCGACATCTGTCAGCATCACCGTACAGGCTTGAAAGAACTCGGCAAGCTGAAAACAGAGGTTGGAACAACCATCTTAAATGCAGCATCATCGACGATGTCATTGGTATCATTGTGCTGACTGTTGTCATCGGTTTTAAAGATCCGACATCCAATCCGCTGAAAGTAGCAGCCTCCACCATTCTGTTTTTTGCCCTTGCGATTGTGCTCGGTTTTCTCTGCTTTAAGCTGTTCAACCGTATGAACTCCGTATTTCCGCACACCCGCCGTCTCCCGATTCTGGGTCTTGCACTCTGCTTCGGACTGTCCTACATTTCCGAAAAATATTTCGGCATCGCCGATATTACCGGTGCATACGTTGCGGGCGTTATCCTGTGTTCCCTCGATTCTTCCGATTACATCGAAGAAAAAATGGATATCAGCTCCTATATGATTTTCGGACCGATTTTCTTTGCAAGTATCGGACTCAAAACAACGCTCAGCGGCATGAACGAGAAATTCGTACTCTTTGCCATCTGTTTCGTCATCGTCGGCCTTGTCGCAAAAATTATCGGCTGTGGCCTGATGTCAAAGGGATGCGGCTTTACCTGGGGCGACAGCCTGAAAATCGGTGTCGGTATGATGACCCGCGGTGAAGTCTGTCTGATCGTCGCGCAAAAGGGTCTGAATGCAGGCTTTTTATCCGGCGATTTCTTCAGTGCCGTGATTCTGCTGATTCTCTTCTCGAGTGTTGCAACACCGATTATACTGAAAATCTTATACGCGAAAATGCCGACGGCAAAAGATTCTGCAAAGGCATCCTGACTTTCCTTTTACCAAAACAGGGCGCTGTGCCATTTCCTGCACAGCGCCCTGTTTTTTTCATATCAACCGGTAAGTCTGATTTCTTCTACCACAGAATCTTCTCTGCCTCAGCTCCATCCGCAAACGGTCCCGGCATTGCTGCCACGCCGCGGTGCTCGCCAAGATAGTCCTGATCGAAGATAATCGTGCTTCCGTCCGGATCTTCGAATCTCTGCTCCGGCTCGAAGGCGTATCCTAAAATATCACTGTTGATAATTCCCGTCCGGAAATCCTTCAGGAACTCATACACGTTCGTCTTGATGGAATAGTGGCCGTCTTTTTCCACAAGTTCCACCTTAACCTGGTTCTCGTTATCCATAAGATTCTCTTTTTCATTCACACACGCCTTTGCTCCGTTAAAGTAAGCGTTTCCGTTTACCCAAACCGGCAGATGGCACTTGTTGTGATACGGCTCCAGCTTGCTCATGTCGGCCGGTTTATCCAGCTCAAAGTGGCTGATCCACTCGTCATAGGTCGGATACTCGTCGAACACATGCGTTCCGACCTCCTGGTTATCCTCCATCTTGAAGCCCATGTCCTCAACCGTTTCTGTTTCCTCAACCGGGTAATTCTGGATAAAGATGTTGTTGTAGAACCGGTCATCGCCATGCAGGAATGTCATGAATCCGGCAACCTCGGTACGGTGACGGATGTGATACGGCGTGTAACGGTCTCCTGTTCCGCCGCCAACTGCAGTTAATGAGCCAAGCATCAGATTGTGTACGCAGGCAATACCATCGGTCGCCATACGAACGCTGACCGGTGAGAGCATAATGTTGTTATCGATCAGGGTCGGACCATGGCCAACCTCGATGAAAATATCCTGACTCATCATTGCGCCCTCTGCCTTTGGTGTTCCCTCCGGCGGGCAGTTGTCGTGCAGCAGGTTCTGGGTCAGGCGTGTTCCCTGTGCCTCCCAGTCGCACCAGATGCCCATCGTACAATGATGAATATGATTTCTTCTCATCACAACATCGATCGCTGCATGCATCTTGATACCGGAAATCTCGGCTCCGCCAAGCTGCTGCATATTATTGATGTTGTGAATGTGGTTGTCCTCAATGATACTGAACACACCGCCCATCCGTCCGACAATACCGGTCTGCTCACAGTGATGGATGTGGCAGCGGCGGATGATATGGCTTCCGATGTTCTCCTTCGTCCAGCCGTGATACTGGCCGCGGCACACAGCATCACGCTCCATCTGGGTCGGGCTTTTTACGTGTTTTCTGGTAAAGTAATGGTCGTTCTCCGGATCGTAATATTTTCCGAGCGAAATACCGCAGCACTTGCTGTTGCTGACCTCACAGTCCTCAATAATCCATCCCTTCGACCAGTGCGGACCGATCATACCGTCCTGATAAGCAGCCGGCGGCGCCCATGTCGTTGCCGCCTTGCTGACATCAAATCCACTGAACGTAATGTAATTTACGCCTGTTTTCGACGGCATAAAGCAGTTCCGGCGCACGTTGATTTCTACTTTTTCCTCCGTCGGGTTTTTACCCTGGAAGTTTGCGTAGATGACCGTCTGATTTTTCTCTTTGTCCTGCTCGGTATACCATTTGTAAACCGACCACTCCGGCTCCCAGGACGGCGCATAAACCTCGCCCTTGATACACTCCTCGAGCGTCTCTGCCTCGTATAACTGGCGGTCATTCAGATAAACCGCGCCGGTATGGCGTACCACCGGTGCAAAATACCAGTCACCGCCGACCATTGTCGTGTATGGGTTATAATTGCCAAACACTCCGTTGTCTACACGGCATACCCACACATTATCTTTGTAATGCTCCCAGTCATTCATCGTTTCCGCACCGGTGATCTTTGCGCCGAGCGGCTTCTCACTCTTATAGACGATTCTTGCATCCTCGGTTCCTCCGTTGACCGGATCAACATATTCATGGTAAATACCAGGTGCAACCAGAACTTCATCTCCTGCCTTTGCAATTTTTGCCGCATCGTTGATGAACTTGAACGGCATCTCTTTTGTTCCGTTTCCATTCTTCGGAGCGGAATTATTGACATAGTAAATCATTTCTCTATACTCCTTTTTGTTATAGTAAAACCCGAAAACACTGCAAAAAAGGCTGTGACGCAATCATTCACTCTCTGCGGCGCTGAATTTTTTACGCTATTTTTTTGCGGGTCTATAGAATTTCTTTACGATAATGCTTCTTCCGCAGCCTCTTTTGATGCAAACGGGCCCGGCAGCGGATGAATGCCCTGACGGTTTCCGAAGTAGTCATATCGGAACACGATCGGCGTTCCATCCGGATTCTCATATTTCTGTTCCGGCTCAAATGCCATGCCAAGCGTCTCCGTTGAGATCACTGCACAGGCATTCTGCGGCAGATAATCGTAAACATTAGTCTCCAGTTTCCATTTTCCGTTCTCTTCTTTTACACCGATGGTGATTTCATGCTCGGTATCCACTACAGCGTCCTGTTCCTGCTCTGCCGGCTTCGCCCCATTGAAGTAAACGTTGCCGCCAAGCCATACCGGCAGCTTCTCGTAATACAGATCCGGTGACTTTCCGGAGCCCATTCCGCAGTAGCCCTCAAATCTTGCCACGTACTCCTCCAATGTCGGATATCCGCTGTACGGTGCGGTTCCTGCTGTCAGATTTCCGTCATCCCACTCATTATCTCCGGTCAGTTTACGGATTTCTTCCATTCCCGCACGAACCGGCTTCTGGATGAAGATATTATTGTAGAACCGGCAGTCACCGTGAAGAACTGTCATAAATCCGTTGATCTCCGTGCGATGCGGCACATGGTACGGTGTGTAGCGTGGCGACGGCAGCTTGTCGGAGCCATTGTTGACACCGCGGCCGACAGCAGTAAACGATCCCGCGATCAGGTTATGTACTACCGCAACACCCTGTGTTGCCAGCTTCATCGCGCGGTCCGAAAGCAGTACGTTATTGTCCACCAGCGTCGGTCCGTGGGAAATTTCAATAAAGATATCCTCGCCGATGCCGTCCATACCTTCTGGATTTGCATTTTCCTCGTTCGGCAGCGTATTGTCATGGAACAGGTTCTGCGTAACGCGTGTGCCTTGTGCCTGCCAGTCAAGCCAGAGGCCTCTCGTACAGTGATGGAAATGGTTTCTTCGAATGATCACATCGATCGCCGCATGCATCTTGATGCCGCCGATCTCCGCACCCGCAAGGTTCTGTTTGTTGTTGATATGGTGAATATGATTGTCCTCAATGATCGAGAACACACCACCTAAGTGGCCTACAATACCCGTCTGTCCACAGTCATGGATGTTGCACCGGCGGATGATGTGGCTTCCGATGTTTTCCTTCGTCCATCCCTCCCGCTGCGCCTGGCAGATACAGTCACGCTCCGTCTGTGTACCATCTTTGAATTTCCATTTGAGCCATTTATTGTCATTGTTCGGCTGTCTGTATTTTCCAAGGGAAATGCCCGAGCACTTCGAATCTGAAATCTCACAATCCTCGATGATCCATCCCTTTGACCAGTGCGGGCCGACCATTCCTTCCTGATATGCCGTCGGCGGAGCCCACTGAGTTGCCGCCTGTTTTACAACAAAGCCGGCCAGAGTGATGTAACCGATGCCCTCCTTCGATGGATAAAAGCAATTCTCACGTACATTGATTTCTACGGTTTCTTCGTTCGGATTTTTTCCCTGAAAATTCACATAGAAAACGGTCTCATTTTTTTCTTCGTCCTGCTCCACATACCAGGTGTAAACCGTGAATGCCTGATCCCAGGATTTTTTATAGATCTCCGGCTTTTTCACCTTGTCCAGGCTCGTCACCTCATACATGGATTTTCCATTCAAATACACTTCTCCGGTGTGCGCCGTGTAGGATGCGATAAACCAGTCGCCGCTGACCAGAGTTGTGTATGGATTGTAATCCCCAAACAGTCCGTTTGAAACGCGCGCTGTCCACACATCACCTTCCAAATGCTCCCAGTTATCCACAATTTCCGCACCGGTAATCACAGCTTTTCCCGGTTCCACAGAACGGTACACAATTCTTGCATCCTCACATCCCGCATTCGCCGGATCTACATATTCCCGATATACGCCAGGCGCTACAAGCACCTCGTCGCCGGGCATTGCAATTTTTGCCGCCTCGGAAATCGTCTGAAATGGATATTCCTTCTGCCCATTTCCGCTTCGCACAGCATTTCCATCTACATAAATCTGCATTTTTCGCTTACCTCTCACTTCTTCACTTTTCATAAACTTTTATTGTGAATTTTCGCCAAAATCACATCACTCTTTTTCCGATTTCTGCCGTTCTTCACAATTTTCATATCTTAACCATAATACAGATCCTCGTAAAACACTACTTATATATTGCCGATCATTGCCCAGATGTTTCGATTTTTTCTATATTTTTTCTCTCTTCTGTTGTATAATACCGTTTATCAGATACGGAGGATTCTTTTGCCATGAAAAACGATTCGACTTCTTTTTTCGAAAACAATCATTTTGCTAACAGCTATGTTTACGATATCTCTATTTCGCATGTCCCCGCCTATTTCGGTCTGCACTGGCATCACTATATCGAAATTGTGCTTGCACAGGATAACGGCATTATCTATGAAGTAAATGGAGAAACCTTTCCGCTAAAGCCCGGTGATCTTCTTTTTATCTGGCCCGGCGAGCTGCACGCTGTTTCCACAACCAACAAAGAACATCGTCTGATCATGCTTCAGCTCGATGCAGATTTTCTGGAAAAACGCGTGGATTTCCAGTCTGTTGCTTATCTTTTTTATCAGATTCGTCTTCTGAATGCGAACAACTTCCCGGAAATCGAAAAGCTTCGCGGATTTCTGACAGAGCTTCGCAGGCTCTCCCTCTCCGATATCAGTTTTTCCGAACTGCGCGGATGCGTTCTGCTGTATCAGTTTTTTATTCTGCTCGGCGAAAATCTCTCCGTGCCGACCGAAACTGCCGCACCGCAAAAACAGGCCATTCCGCACAGGTACACCGCCAGATGGTTGCTGCATGTACCTGGATCTCAAGTCACTGCACCGAACCGGTTTCCCTGGAAGAAGCATCAAAGTCGCCGGATTCTCCCGCTGCCATTTTTCCAAGCTGTTCCGCGCATACACCGGCCTCTCCTTCACGGATTTCGTCACCAGGGAACGGCTCCATATCGCCGAAACCTGTTAAAAAAACCGGATCTCACGATCACCGAAGTGTCGCTCGAATCCGGTTTTAACAGTATTTCTACGTTTAACAGAGTCTTTTTGAAATCAAAAAATGTAAGCCCTACCGACTTCCGTCAGATGTACCTGCAATCCTATCAGAAATAGGCTATGAATTCGGCATGGCCTCCGGTCTTTCGCAGGTGGATGGAACCTTCTCAAATGCACCCGTTTCCGCACTCTTCATAATCTGATCGATCGTATCGAGTACGTGATATGCCATTTTGGCATTCGCACGGTTTAGTCTGCCCTCTGCAATTGCTTCTGCCATCTCGGACGGACCGAGGCCGCGGCTGTTTTCGCTGTAGGCAAAGCCATAATCCAGCACTTCCGGAACTGCCTGCTGTGTCCAGTCCTTCACGCCCGGAATGTAGACGATATCGCCGCCGAAATTGTTCGGGTCCACCAGCTTTAAAATACCTTTTTTGCCGTAAATTGTGAATACCGCCTGATCGTTGATGGTGCTGTCGCCATTGACACAGAATGTGCCGGTCACGCCGTTTTTCATTTCCAGAATCGTGAAAGCCTGGCTCTCGTTGCTGTAGTCAAATTCCTGGCCGTATTCCGGGCTGTCCGGGACGACATTGACGCGCTTCGGCGCAAGGTTGCGCACGGAGGAAACGACACGGTCCACCGGGCCGAAAAGGCTGACGATGGCGGTCAGATAATAAACACCGAAATCGTAGCAGATACCGCCTCCCGGCATCCGCAGAAAACGGAAGATGCTCGCCAGCAAATCAAGATCGCGGTTTGCGCATGCTTCGAAAGATGTCACCTCGCCGATCAGCCCGTCGTCGATCGCTTTTCTTGCGGTCTGCAGTGCCGATCCAAGGAAGGTGTCCGGTGCGGAACCGAGATAGAGATGTTTCTCCTCTGCCAGCTCGATCAGTTTCGCTGCCGTTTCCGGTGCGAGGGTCATTGTTTTTTCAGTGTAAACGTGTTTTCCGGCTTCCAGTGCCTGACGGATCAGCCCCTCGTGGTCGGTGCCGGTGTCAGAATGACTACCATTTCAATCGACGGGTCTGCCAGAATTTCCTCGTAGGTACAGCCCTTGATGCCATACTGCTCTGCTTTCTTTTTCGCATGTTCAAGATGGCCTGCGCAGCATGCTGCTACCTCAAGATTCTCAAAGTTATGAATCATGTTCGTCAGATAAATATCACTGATCGCTCCGCAGCCGACAACGCCGACTCTCATTTTTTTCGTTTCTGTTGTTCCCATTTGTAAAAATCCCCTTTACTCTTTGTTTTTTGATTCTGTTCTGATAAAAACCCTTATTTTTTTTATACAACGAAATGTCTGAAAAAACAAGCATTCCGGCTCATATTTCACTTTCAAAATGAAAAAACCGCCCACGGTTTCTGCAGATTCTCTGCATCACCGCGGACGGCCTTTTTCTGTTGTTTACTCCACGCTTTTCAGCGATTCAATCATATCAATTTTTCTTAACCGGTAGAACATCATAAAATTGACGAACAGAGCAAACGCCAGGGTAATCAGGCGCTCCAGCCGTAGCTCCGCGGGAACACGTTTCGTCCGAACATCATCATATCGACCTCGACGGTCTGAATTACGCAATGATGTAAAAACGTTCCAATTCCCATGCCCGCGATAACGCCGAACAGTGTCAGCACCATGTTTTCCCGGTACACGTACGATGCCACCTCGCCGTCGAAGAAGCCGAGCACTTTCAGCGTTGCCAGCTCTCTCTGTCGTTCGGTGATGTTGATGTTGTTCAGGTTGTACAGCACCACAAACGCCAGCAGGCCCGCCGATACGATCAGCACCACGATGACGATGTCGAGGGAACGAAGCATGTTGTCAATCTGATCAATCAGGTCGGATGTGAACGAGATTGCCGCTACACCGTCGTACGTCATGATTTTTTCTCCGAGCGCTGTCTCATAATTACTCGACGTGTCCTGATATTTCATCAAAAGCTGGTTGTAATCCGGCGCTCCGCCGAACAGCTCCTCGTAGAGATCCGGGGCCAGATACAGGTAATGGCGCACGTAGTTTTCGACGATGATCGAAATCTTTACGTCCACAATATCGTCGCCTTTTTTCAGCTGAACCGTGTCGCCTGCTTTTACGCCGAGCATCGTTGCTGTCTTTTCGCTGATGGCTGCGCCGCCGTCGGTCGGGAATTCGTAAACTTCTCCGCTTTTCCGGTCTCGGAAGGCATAGAAGTCATTGAAATTCGTCAGTTCTTTCGGCACTTCAAGCACTGCATCCACGGTCTTTTTGTCGGTCTGCAGTTCGATGTTCTGGCAGTACATTTCCAGCAGCTCATCGATGCCGCTGTAGTTTTCCAGATCGGTCTGCAATGCTTCTTTTTCGGATTCATCCACATCTGAATTCAGCACAGCATTCGCCTGATAGGTGAAGAGGCTGACGAACTGGTTTTTCGCAATCGCGGTGATGGAATCCTGAAGGCCGAAACCGACGAGGATCAGACCCATGCATCCGCCGATTCCGATAACGGTCATGAAGAATCGTTTTTTATACCGCACCAGATTCCGCACGGTTGATTTCTGCGTAAAGTTCAGATGTTTCCAGAGTACGCCGATGCGTTCCAGGAAAATCCGTTTGCCGTTTTTCGGTGCTTCCGGCCGCATCAGCTCTGCCGGACCTGCGGCGAGTTCTTTGTAGCATGCCGCGATCGTCGCCACGCCGGTGCAGGCTGCACTCGCCAGAATCGCAAGGCCTCCCTGCTCCCAGTTCAGCGGGGTCATGTAATACGGGAGTCCGGTATACAGCATGCCGTAGGCATTCATAATAACCCAGGGCAGGATTTTTTCTCCAACCACCACGCCCGCGAGAGCGCCGGATACGGTGGAGAGCATCGCGTATGCGAAATATTTAAAGGCGATCACGCCGTCGGAATAGCCGAGGGCTTTTAACGTTCCGATCTGCTGACGCTGTTCCTCGATCATTCGTGTCATCGTCGTCAGGCTGACGAGAGCAGCCACGAGGAAGAAGATAACCGGGAAGAATTTTCCGATATTCGAGATACGGCCGGCATCCTGACCGAAGCTCTCAGTTGACGTTACCTTATTCCGTCCCCAGACGTACCACGTTGGTTTTTTCAGGTCTGCGAGTGTTTTCTCACCGTCCGCAATTTCCTGCTTCGCATCCGCGATTTCTGGTTCGGCGTCGGCTTTTGCTTTTTCATATTCGGCTTTGCGTCCTCAAGTTCCTTTTCTTTATCGGCAATTTCCTGTTTCGCATCCGCAAGGGAGATTTTTCCGTCGGCGATTTCCTGTTTCGCGTCGGCAAGCTGGGTTTCTCCGCCGGCAATCGTCTGCTTGGCTTCGGCGAGCTGACTTTCTCCATCGGCGATCGTCTGCTTTGCTTCTGCTAACTGGGTTTCGCCATCGGCGATCGTCTGTTTCGCGTCGGCGAGCTGACTTTCTCCACTGGAAATTGTCTGCTTTGCAGCGGCAAGCTGGGCCTCACCCGACTGAATCGTCTGTCGGTACGATGCAATCTGCTGTTCCCCATCAGCAAGCTGGGCTCTGGCAGCCGCAAGCTGAGTTTCTCCGTCTTTTAATTTACTGCGATTCGTCTCAATCTGAGCTTCTCCGTCGGCAATCGCTGCTTTGGCGGATGCAAGCTGGGCTTCGCCATCCTCAATCTGTTTCTGATAAGCTTCTGCTTGTGCTTCTCCATCCTGAAGCTGGGCAAGAGCCTCTGTAATCTGAGCTTCGCCGCTTTCCAGTTCTTCTTTTGCAGAAGCAATCTGTGCCTCGCCTGCGGCGCATTCCTGCTCTTTTTCTGTTAATTGTGCATCTGCAGCGGCAAGCTGACTTTCTGCGTCGGTAATCTGAGCTTCTGCAGCCGCAAGCCGGGCTTCCGCATCAGCGCTTGCTGCTTCAAACGCTGCGATGTTTTGTTCCAGAAATGTTTTCTGCTCCTGCATCGTGAAAAGCTGCTGTGCTAACTCTGTCTGCTTTGCTTCCAGCGCAGTTTTCTGTTCCAACAGGGATACATATGCTTCATCTTCCTCCGTCAGTCCGTCAAGCTGAGCCTCAATCACCTCGATCTGACCAGTCACTTCTGTCTGCGCAGCCTCCACCATCGGAAGCTGCCTGGAAATCTGGGCTAACTGATCCTTGGCTGTCTCATACTGACTCTTCTGTTCTTCATACGCTGCCTTCTGCGCTTCATACTGTGTGCGTCCTGCAGCGGTTTCTGCTTTCTTGTTGTCCAGTTCCTCGCGTGCAGCGGAAAGCTGCTCCTTTGCAATATTCAATTCCGTTTCTTTTTCAGAAAGCTGCTCTTTTGCAGTATTCAGCTCCGTCTGCTTCCGAGTCAGTTCGGTTTTTGCCGCCGAAAGCTGCGTCATTTTTTCCTCTAACTCTTTTTTGCCGGATGCCAGTTCTGTTTCTTTCTCTGCAAGCTGTGCTTTTCCGTCGGAAAGTTCTTTCGCTTTTGCCTCAAGTGTGGTTTTTCCACTTGCAAGTTCATCGGCTTTCTGATTCAGCTCCGCTTTTCCGCTTTCCAGCTCTGCCGCCTTTGCTTCCAGCGTCGCTTTTCCGCTCGCAAGTTCCGCCTCTTTATCTTTCAGCGTTGCCTTGCCGGATGCCAGTTCCTGCTCTTTATCGGCGATGGTTGCTTTCGCACTGAGAAGTTCCTGCTCTTTGTCTGCAATGGTCTGTTTTCCGTCAAGGAGTTCCTGTTCTTTCTCAGCAATCGTCTGCTTTCCGTCAAGAAGCTCCTGTTCTTTGTCCTTTAACGTCTGTTCGCCGTCGAGAAGTTCCTGCTCTTTGTCCGCAATCGTCACTTTCGCGTCGGCAAGCTGCTGTGCACCGTCATCCAGCTCTGTTTTTGCGTCCGCTAATTTCTGCTCTGCATCAGCGACCTGCTGTTTTGCATCATCAATCTTTTCCTGTCCTTCGGTTTTGACTGCCGTATACCGCCGGTCGCACGCCGCATCCTCGAGCGCTTCAATCTTCGTCTGTACAGCCTTCACCGTCTCATCATACGCATCGCTGTAGCTCGCCTCTTCCTGTGCGCCGTCCGCCTGGACGTAAATCTCTGTATAGAGATCCGAGGTAAATGTCTCCGGAAGCAGCAGTGCAAAACTGTTGATGCTTCCGTTTCCAATCGAGCCCGTTCCCCGGTTCAGATCCATATAATAAGGGAGCGTCGCCGAACCAACAATCGTAAACGTGTCCCCGGTCAGCGAATCTGAGAGCGGATCCTCCGTTCCGGAAGTGAACGTTACCTGATCCCCGATCTCACAGCCGGAACTTTTCAGAAACTGCGTATCAACAAGAATTTCATCCTCTTTCTCTGGCATCCGTCCCTTGACCACGCGCGGTTCATTCACACTGTCCGTCAGCGCGATCAGTTTCACAACCTGCTCGCTCTCACCGATGTCATGCAGCACTTCCACCGTCTTTCCGCCGTAGACCGCTTTCACGCCGTCTGTCTTCGCGATATCCGCCAGATCATCGTCTGTCAGCCCCAGCGTTCCAAGGACTTTCAAATCCATATAATTTACTTCATCATAATACCGGTCCGCTGAGACTTTCATATCTCCTTCCGCCGACCGGATGCCCGAGAAAAACGCCGCGCCAAGAAGCACGATGAAAAAGACTGACAGAAACCGCCCCTTGTTCTTTGTGATTTCCCGGATAAAGTCTTTTCGAAATGCTCTCATCGTCCACCTACCATTCTATCTCTTCCACCGGCGTCGGGTTCTCATTTGTTTTCATGCCCGCCACTTTTCCGTTTCGAATTTTAATCACGCGGTCCGCCATCGGTGTCAGCGCCGAGTTGTGGGTGATGACAATGACCGTCATCCCCTTCTCCCGGCAGGTATCCTGCAGCAGCTTTAAGATCGCTTTTCCCGTCACATAATCGAGCGCGCCGGTCGGCTCATCGCAGAGCAGCAGTTTCGGATTTTTCGCCAGCGCACGCGCAATCGCCACACGCTGCTGCTCCCCGCCCGAAAGCTGCGCCGGGAAGTTATTCATCCGTTCTTCCAGTCCAACCTCCGCAAGTACCTCCGACGCATCCAGCGGATGCTTACAGATCTGCATCGCCAGCTCCACATTCTCGAGCGCCGTCAGGTTCTGCATCAGATTATAAAACTGAAAAACAAACCCAATATCCTCCCGCCGGTACTGGATCAGATTCTTGCCGCGGTACTTGCTGATCTCCGCTCCGTCCACCAGCACCTTCCCCGAAGTCGCCGTATCCATTCCACCGAGGATATTCAACACCGTCGTCTTCCCCGCACCGCTCGGTCCGACCACAATCACAAACTCACCCTTTTCCACATCAAAGCTGATCCCATCCGCAGCCTTGATCGTAACCTCACCCATTTGATAGGTCTTGGTTACATCCTGAAGACTCACATATCCCGCCATGTCGCCGTGTTCCTCCCATGTAAAAATCGATATTTCCTATTTCTTTTATTGTATCAATCTACAGCCGCGGCGGCTAGTCCTAAGTGGGCGAATTTACTGTTTTTTTATAAATGGCATCCCCCCTTTATTTCAATACTGCCCTGATCATATATCTTATCCCAACCAGAATAATCACCACAGGCATCAGTGCATTGATCCATGCCCAGGTATTATTTAAAAATGCCGTAATGATAAATTCTCTGTACTTCACACAACTGACAATTACCAGCAGACCTCCGGCCGCAATCCATCCGAATAAAAATCTTTTGATCACTGTCCATACTGTCACCGTACCAAAATCCATGACGCTCTATAGCAGAATTACAGAGAAGGAAGGCGATCTTCTTCTGAAAGAGATGATACGAAATACACTTACTTATCTGCCAGGGAAATGGAAAGACTCTTAAACAAGTAATCTTCTATAAACTAAAACACAGCATCGACTGTTTCTTAACAATCGACGCTGTGTTTTTATTTTTAATTATTCATCCAATACCTTCACATTAAATTCCTGGAAGGTACCACGTCCATTCTCTGCAAACAGACCAATATATGTTCCCGTAAACGTCATGGTTTTCGTGCTCTCTGTACAGATCCTACCGTTAATCCTGTTCCTAGCATCTGGAAATTTTCTCCATCCAGACTATATGAAAATGTATAATAAGTTTTATCTGTTTCAAGCCTAAGCGTAATATTTTCTCCTCTTGGAATTTCCGCACTTGCTGTAACCACAAAAATGTCATGAATATGCTTTGCAAGACAGACTTTATACTTTTCCTGTTCCCTTGTCAGATATATTTCATAATGATAAGAATCATTATAAAATGCTGTCAATCCAGCTCTCATTCCTTGCACATCTTCTGCTGAAACTTTTACTACAGTTTCAGTATAAAACCCCTTTTGTCGAATTCCAATCCATGTAGGGCTCTTAGTTTCATTTAAAGTTACCTTTGTACCTTCCAGGCATAACATCTTCTCTTCCGGATACAATTTATAATTCTTCATTTCGGGATTTCTCAGAAAATTATATTGCAGTTTAAATTTACCATCCGAAAAATTATCATGGAAATTTCTATTTACCGGTTGCACTTCTCCACCCGGAAGCGGACCATCCATAACAGTTGAAATCAAACCATGATTTCCTACAACCGGCCAGCCAGCCTCTGTCCAAACGACAGGTGTAAGAAATGTTTCTCTTCCAAGATTATGAAGCAATACCCTCCTATTTTCATCTGAACAGGTTCTCACTGCCAGACACACCAACCACCAATTTCCATTGTGATCTTCCATTATGTCTGCATGGCCTGTACAATAAATCTCCTCTCGCATGTCTTCCTTGTGAGATAAAATCGGATTATGTGGACATGGTTCATAAGGACCATAAGGACTATCTGCTCTTTGCATTGTCTCCATATGTCCATATTCCGTGCCGCCTTCCGCCAACATAAGGTAATATTTTCCAAACCATTTATATAAATGCGGTCCTTCTGGATATCTTCCACCGCATCCACGGTTAATACACACACTCTCCGTCAATTTTTCTCCTGTAAAAGGATTTACCTCACATAAAAATATACCAGCCCCCTGTTCATCTGAAGTTGTAGATACAAAATATACTTTATCACCATCAAACAATAACGACGGATCTATTCCTCCCTGATCTACCCATGCCGGTTTTGACCATCCTGACTTCATATCTTTTGTATGTACGATGAAGTTTCCCTTTGATGTAACATTTGTTGTTATCATAAAAAATGTTCCGTCATGATAACGAATCGTTGGTGCAAAAATTCCCCCTGAAGGTCTGCTCTCTTCCAACGGAAGCTGTTCTTCATCCGTCAGACAATATCCTTCCAATTCCCAATTCACTAAATTTTTGCTGTGATAAACCGGCACTCCCGGAAAATACTCAAAAGATGAGTTCACAATATAATAATCTTCTCCAACTCTGCATATAGATGGATCCGGATTATAACCGGAAATAATAGGATTTCTGTATTGCATAATACACCTCTTTTTAACCTTTCAATAATTCAAATACTTTACATTCTTCCACTTCACTGCTATTTCCGATAAACACCTCAAATTTTCCCGGTTCACTTCCAAATGTATTGTCCGCTCTTAGGAAGCGAAGCATTTTTTCGTCCACTGTAAAGCACACTTCTTTTTCTTCTCCGGCATTTAATATTACTCTTTCAAAACCCTTCAGCTGTTTTACAGGGCGCACTACACTTCCTGCAATGTCATGAATATAAAGCTGCAAAGTTTCTGTACCTTCTCTGTCACCGGTATTTTTTACTTTTACAGATACCGTAACAGATTCACCCGGCTTCATAACCGTTTTACTTAGCTCTAAATCTGATATTTCAAATTGGGTATATGTAAGGCCATATCCAAAAGAATACAGTGGTTTATTCGGCATATCCAGATATTTCGAGACATAGCGATCCTTATCTTTTCCAGGATGATGTCTACGTCCGGTAGGAAACTCATCATAATGGACAGGAACCTGTGACACGCAATATGGAAAGCTCATTGGCAGCTTTCCTGCAGGCGAAACTGCACCTCTTAATACTTCCACAATAGCAGCTCCTCCCATAGTTCCGGGCATCCAGACTTCCAATATTGCCTTCGCTCTTTCTTCCAATATGCGAATATCTAATGGTCTTCCATTAAATAATACTACGGCAATTTCAGAATTCACCTCCGAAAGTGCCTCAAATAATTCCTGCTGAATCTTAGGAATTTCTATAATTCCTTTACTGGTAGCTTCGCCCGACTGCAGAAAATGTTCTCCTATAGCCAATACAACCACATCTGCTTCTTTAGCCGCCCGCAGTGCTTCTTCCTTCATTTTTTCACAATCTTCCTGTGAGAATTTTTCTTCTGTATAATTTGCAAACCCTTCTAATTTTACATCTTCGGAAAGAATTGGGCATCCCTGAGCATAAACAATTTCATAATCTGCAAGTTTCTCTTCCGCCGCATTTTTTATTGTTATTACATCCTCCGGATTTCCTGTAAAAGACCATCCTCCCAACATATATCTTCTGTCTATATACGGTCCAATCATTGCAATTTTCTTCTTTTTATCCAATGGCAGAATATTATCTTTATTCTTTAATAGAACAAAAGAATTTTCTGCTGTTTTTTGAGCCAATTCTCTGTGTGCTTCACTAAGTATGCAAGCTTTAGCCTTAATTTCATCAGCACCCTTATATGGATTTTCAAAAAGCCCAAGGTCATTTTTCAACTTCATAATACGCCACGCACATTCTTCAATTAGTTCCACACTAATACTTTTGTCTTTTAAAAGTGCAGGTATATTTTCCGGATAAGTACCTGACATCATATCAATGTCTACTCCTGCCTCAAGAGCCTTTTTTGTTGCATCTGCCCTGTCTTCTGCTGCCCCATGGTTTACACACTCCCCAATGGCACCAAAATCAGAAATCAATACACCATCAAACCCCATCTCTTCTCTGAGGATATCCCTCATAAGCCACTTATTTACACTTGCAGGAATTCCATTAATCGTATTAAAAGACGTCATCACTAACGCACTTCCCGCCTCCACAGCCTCTTTATATGCTGGAAGATAAAAATCACGAAAAGTCCTTTCTGATACTTCCACTGTATTATAGTCTCTTCCTGCTTCTGCACCGCCATACCCAGCAAAATGCTTTACGCAAGCCCCCAGTTTCTCCCCGCCACTGATGTCTGCACCTTGATATCCTTCCACCATTGCCCTTGCATATAATCCGTTCAAATATACATCTTCTCCAGTGGATTCCATTACCCTGCCCCATCTAGCATCCCTTACCAAGTCTACCATAGGTGAAAATGTTATATGAAGTCCATCTGCAGCGCCCTCTTTTGCCGCCATAGCCGCACATTCTTTCACAAGATCCGGCTGAAAAGTTGCTCCCTGAGCTAATGGAATTGGATATACTGTTTTATACCCATTAATAATATCCAACATAAATACAAGTGGAATATGGTGTGGATGAGCTTCCATATATTTTTTTGAATCCTCTTTATCTTTTCCGCCCCCATAGTACCTAACACAGTTCCAGCAAGCTGAATATCTTTCTCTGTAATTCCCATTTCCTGCATAGGACCTGATATTACGGCCTCATCATCATACATAGCACCAACCGTCTGAAACAATTGACCAGCTTTTTCTTCTATTGTCATATCGTCAAATAGTTTTTTTAATTCTCCGATTTCCACTACTAACCCTCCTTCTCATCTGTAGTTTCTTTACAATAAATATAATGGCGTACTTCTGCATATTGTCCAAATCCAGACATACTTCTTTCATCCCCGTTCAGCACACGTCCAGAACTCCATTTTCCATTATCAAAAAACCTTCCTCGAGACATATAATGGTAATACAGTCATGACTACTTTTTTTCGGCAAAAGTCTAATGTCAGTATTATATCCTACAGCCCAAAATTCACTTTCATTTTCTTCTATAATCATCCTGCACACCCTGGCCTTTCATTTCCTTTTGGTCTGTAAGTCAGTTCCAAATCGCAGCCAGACAAAGAAACAATCGTACCTCTTTCATGCTCATTTCTACACATAAATGCATGTATATTTTCTGTTCCTTTAAATCGAAAATATAATTTTTGCATATTTTTCAAAATTTTATATGTTTCTTTGAGGTATTTTCCTGTTTCTATGCTTGTGAAGGCCAGTACATCTATTTGAAGTTGTTCAAGAAGCTCTTTATCCTGTTTTTGGCGTGTATCTTCCATAAGTCCTTCTATCCCAAAAGGCGAAAAACCAATTGCCCCATATTTCCCAAAAGCATAAAAAGCATTGCTAGCTGTTACCGGATCTCGCCTTGCCTCAGGTATAAACAATGGATTCCCTTCCGTTGCATATTCTTTACATACCCCTTCAAAATCAGAAAGGTATATATCCGGAGCAAAAACATCTATGCTTTTTGCAATATTTCTCCATATTTTTTTATTTCTCGCTATAGGTCCTCCTGATGGGTAATTTCCAGGTCTATCCGGAAACTGATTCAGCCAGGCATTCACATACATCGGAAGTTCATATGCCCTTTTTCCTGCTGCTGCTATGTATTCTACTGCCTGTGCATAATTCCATGCCATAAACATCTCTGCTGCATCCGACTGAAACACTTCACTCCATGTCCCTGATATACCATATATTTTTTCCAGTTCTTCTGGGATATTACTCCTAAATTGCTTCTCTGCTTCTTTTGAATAATCTCTATCTGATTTCAAAAAACCAATTTCATTTTCCACTTGTACCATGAGAACTGTCTGTGATTCTGCATCAATATCTTTCAATTTTTTCATAAAAACCGTAAATGCTCTTGCATCCGCTTTTACTGCATTTTTACAAAGAGGTGATATCGTCTGAGACAATTCTCCCCCTTTATATCTTGCTCTGAAAAATCTCCCGCTATCTCTTTTTACCCAACCTGGAACATAAGTACTTTCTCCATTTTTCCAAAGGCCAAACCACAGTAGTATCAACTTCATTTTTTCTCGTCTCGCCTGGAAAATCAGTTCTTCTAACAAAGAAAAATCATAAACTCCCTCTTCTTTTTCTATATTTTCCCATGCTACAGGAAGAAGAACTGTGTTTAGATTTAGTTCTTTTAATCTGGGCCATACTTGCTTTTCCATATACTGTAGATTACTGGAACTCGAGTTATGAAGCTCACCTCCAAGAATTAAAAAAGGTTCATCATTTACATAAAGTGTTCCAAAACCCTTTTCATCTTTTTTAATCTCTATAGTCTTTTTCATTGGCATTTCTGTAACATCATCCTTTCAAGCCTGACATTTTAATACCCTGTATAAAGTATTTCTGACAGGTTGCAAATACAAACAGTACCGGTGTCAAAGATACCAGTGCCATTGCCATCATCTGTCCAATCTGTACATTTCCCTGTGATCCCTTAAAGAACTGCAGACCCACTGCTATCGTGAATTTCTCAGATGAATTCAGATAGATCAATGGATTAAAGAAATCATTCCAGTTATATACCAGTGCCATTACCAGTACAGCCAGCATGACCGGTTTTACCGCTGGCAGCAATATCTTCGTAAATACCTGCCAGGAATTCGCCCCATCAATCTTAGCCGCTTCATCCAATTCCTTCGGAAGCGTTCTAAAGAACTGAATAAAAAGGAAAATGTTAAAAGCTCCCCCTCCCAGCCAACTTGGAATAATCAACGGCCAGAATGTATCAACCATTCCCAGTTATAATACAGCAGATACTGTGGAATCAGAGTCACCTGGGAAGGCAACATCATGGTTCCAAGAAGAATCATGAATAAGACCGGTGATAATCTGGATTTAAATCTCGCAAAACCATACGCTACTACTGAGGAAGAAAATACAGTCCCTATCGTAGCCAAAAATGTTACGACTGCTGAGTTCTGGAAGAACATACCAAAATCTGCACCCTTCCATCCCTCGATGAAATTCTCCAGCGTCGGATTCGCTGGCAGCAATGACGGCGGCATTTTATAGATATCGGATGTTTCTTTAAAAGAAGTGGATATCATCCATATAAAAGGAAACAAACAAACAATAGCTGCCGCAATCAGAATCGTGTATGTGATAATTCTTCCTATAAGTTTTGCTTGTTTTTGTGATCTTGTTCGCATATATTTCTTCCTTTCATCAATCATCATAGAACACCCAGTACTTGGATGTTGAAATCACTACCAGTGTAATCACCATAATTACAACAAATAAGCTCCATGCCATCATGGATGCATATCCCATTTTTCCATAAAGGAATCCGTTGTTATACATATGTATCGCTGCTGTATAAGTACTGTTAAGCGGTCCTCCATTAGTCAAAATCAATGGCTGCTGGAATACCTGGAAAGCTGCAATGATCGTTACGATCAGATTGAAATAGATCGTCGGGGTACATAACGGCAGGGTAATGGAAAAGATCTGGCGTATCGCACCTGCGCCGTCGATCTGTGCACTTTCATAATAAGACTGTGGAATATCCTGAATTCCCGCCAGCATGATGATGATATTATTTCCTATCGTCCACAGGGACAGGATCACGATTGATATCATTGCAATATTTTTATCTCCCAGCCAGTTCACACCTTTTATTCCAAACAGTGATAACACGTAGTTGATAATTCCATAATCCTTCTGATATATCCATCCCCACAAGATTGTTACTGCCACACCAGAGGTGATGTATGGAATGTAAAATGCTGTCCGGAAAAATCCCAGTCCTTTTACTTTCTTGCTAAGCAGCAGTGCCACAAAAAAAGCAAGTATAATACTACTTGGTACAAACATCACCACGTATTTCAGGGTATTTATAAATGCTTTTATAAACAGTGGATCATCCGTAAATGCATACTTCAGGTTCTCTAATCCAATAAACTTCCCTACCCCGGTTAAATTCATATCTGTAAACATCAGATAAAAAGAATATACAATCGGGTATAATGTCAGCACAAAAAATCCAATCAGCCATGGTGCTGTATATAAGTAAAAATTTCTGGCCTCCCGCCGTTTCATGGCTGAATATACTTTTTTTCCTTTTGGTTTTTTCACTCTTCTTCGCCTCCGTAAATAGAATCTGCCAGTAGCTGAATGAACAAGAAGGTGCTGCATATCGTTCGCAACACCTTCTTGTGATTTAACATTTAGTTTCCATTTGCTTCATTAAATGCTTTTTCCAGTGCCGGATAGTATTCATTGATCGCCTCATCAGCACTCTTACCATCAATGGTTACTGCCTGCCAGATCTGGGTCCATACATCTCCAGGTGCTGCATATGCACCGCCCCAGATATTCAGTTTTGCATCAGAAAGCCCTTCTAGGTATGCGCTGTTATCAATCGGACCATATGTCAGTTCTTTATAGTAACCCTCTGCAACGCTCTTACAAGCTGTCATTCCTGCACGGCATGTTTCCTTTGCCATGTCTTCATTTTCATAAGATGCCTCTTTCAAGAATGTCCATGCAGCATCTTTATTTTCAGAATCCTTCAGCATGGCATATCCTGTTGCGTATAAAAGATTGTTTTTTCCACCGTCCGGAACTTTCGGCATGGATACAACATCCCAGTTAAAGTTTTCACCGATCTCTTCTGCAATCAGCTTTGTCTCAAATCCGCCTAATGTATACATTGCCGCATGGCGGATACAAAAAGCTGTTCTTTCGGAAGACTCTTGGCTGCTGTATCATCAGGCATTGCACCGCTCTGGATCATATCTCCGAATAAATCCAGACCATCTCTGACTTCCTGTGAATCGATCTCACATGTTGATAAATCATCTGAGTATGCATTTCCGCCTTTACAGATGATAGACAGCGGCGGATCTATCCAGTGGTTAACAATACCGAATGTAGCATCTGCGCCTTCGCCTCCGGCAAATTTCTTCGCTGCTTCCGCCACATCATCCCATGTCCATTCTGCTGTCGGATACTCTACGCCAAACTCATCGAACATGTCTTTGTTATATGCCAGTACAAAACAGTTCTGGAGCAGAGGCATACCTTCCAGTTTTCCATCCGGGCGGTAATAAGGATCCATCATGCCCTCTGTAACTACAGAATCTAAATCCACCCCTTCTTTTTCCACATATGGATTTAAATCTTCATAATAATCGGTGTATAATCCGTAATAATCCGGTGACATCTGGATGACATCCGGACCTGTTCCTGCTGACAGGGCTGCAGTCATCTTCTGATCCCATACATGATCGGCTGTAGGAATGACAGAATGTTCCACTTCGATCTCAGGATGTGCTTTCTGAAATGCTTCAACAGCTGCTTCCCTTGATTTCTTCTCCTCATCTGCTCCCCATGACCAGATAACAAGTTTCTGTTTTTCTTTTCCTGCTTCTGTTTTTTCACTAGATTCTTTGGTTCCTCCACATGCTGCCAGACCTACGGTCATGATCCTGCAAGTGTCAATGCGAGTACTTTTTTTAACTTCATTTTCCTTCCTCCTAGTGTTTATTTTCTCTATATCAGCCGAAACTGCGCGCTTTTTCCGGCAAATATTCTACTTTAAGTCCTTTACTGTCTCCCCTCTAAATACCGTAGGGAGAATAATTCATATATTTATATTTTTTCCCTTCCAGCATATCGATTAATACTTCTACACATTTTGCTCCTTGTCTTTCAGGATAAATG